>ERZ773131.1900-NODE-1900-length-14147-cov-4.243968_pt1 | contig 14147 bp, 6 predicted proteins | sample MGYA00511082_ERZ773131 | MGnify/ENA primary metagenome ERZ773131 (study PRJEB29015, sample SAMEA2737813) | human gut metagenome | biome: human gut; feature: human-associated habitat; material: faeces | place: China | collected 2012 ... | reverse complement strand
TAAGCGCATGACGGACGGCGAATTCGGCAACGGCGAAAAGGTTCTCAGAGCCAAGATCGATATGTCATCGCCGAACCTCAATATGCGTGACCCGGTTATTTACAGAATTTCTCATGTTTCTCATCATCAGACAGGCGACAAGTGGTGCGTCTATCCGATGTATGACTTTGCCCATCCCCTCTCCGACGCTGCGGAGGAGGTCACATATTCCCTGTGCTCGCTCGAGTTTGAGAACCACAGACCGCTCTACAACTGGTTCATCGACGCTATCGGCTTTGAAGAGCCGCCGCGCCAGATCGAGTTTGCGCGTCTTAACCTCAACTACTGCGTGACGAGCAAGAGAAAGTGCCTCGAAATGGTTCAGAACGGCGTTGTCAACGGCTGGGACGACCCGAGAATGGTCACTCTCTGCGGAATGCGCCGCAGGGGCTATCCCGCCGCCGCAATACGCGATTTCATAAGCCGCGTCGGCGTTGCAAAGGCGTACAGCGTGGTTGACTACGGTCTGCTCGAAGCGTGCGTCAGAGACAATCTCAATCAGAACGCCCCGCGCGCCATGGCGGTTCTCAATCCGCTCAAGCTCGTTATCGACAACTACCCCGAGGACAAGACCGAGGAAATCGAAGTCGAGATAAATCCCGACAAGCCCGAGCTCGGCCGCCGCAAGGTCACATTCTCCCGCGAGCTCTATGTTGAGCGCGAGGACTTCATGGCTGAGCCCGTGAAGAAATATTTCAGGCTCTTCCCCGGCAACGAAGTGCGTCTCAAGAGCGCATATTATGTGACCTGCAACTCATATGATACCGATGAAAACGGCGAAGTCACCTGCCTGCACTGCACCTACGACCCCGAGAGCCGCGGCGGCGAGACGCCCGACGGCAGAAAGGTTCGCGGCACCCTGCACTGGGTCAGCGCGGCGGACAACGTGAAGGCTCAGGTGCGCCTCTATGACCGCCTGTTCAACACCGAGAACCCCGCAGGCGAGGACGGAAACGGCGACTATCTTCAGAACATCAACCCCGATTCTCTCAAAATTATCGACGGATGCCTGCTCGAGGGCGGACTCCGCGATGCAAAGCCGGGCGACACATTCCAGTTCATGCGCCAGGGCTACTTCTGCGTCGATAAGGACAGCACTCCGGGCAATCTTATCATAAACCGCACCGTTGCGCTCAACTCCTCGTGGGACAAAAAGAAGAAATAATCAAGTAAGAAAGGTCGGTCAGGATGAAAGCTCTCAACAGAATTGTGACGGCTCTGCTGGCAATTGCAGTGTTCCCCGTCGCATATTTCACGGATCTCATAACCGTCTATATGCACGCGACTATCTATGATTCAAATATTGTAGAGAATCTGAGCGTCAAACGCATCATCGAGCTTTTCACGGGAGACGGTCTTTTCGCTGACCTCGTCAAAGGCGGCGCATCCGAGCTCCCGGACGGACTTTTGAAATTCAAGGGCAATTTTATCGCCTTTGTTGTATTCTTTGCCATCGCCCTGCTCGTCGCGCTCGCGACGGTTATAGTCGCCGCGGCGACGAACTCGCGCAAGGCGACCGCTTCGCTCGGCGCGGCAGGTCTTTTGAGCATTATAGGCATGAGGATAGCGTTCTCCGCCGTCTCTTCGGCGGTCAAAGCGGGCACACTGACCCTCGGTTCGCTGACTGACATGTCGTTCATGAATCTCTTCGGCAAGATAGTGCTCGTCACGATGAGCACGGCGCCTGCGGTGATGACGGTTTTGTTTTTGGCGATACTCATCTGGAACGTCGCGTTTATCGCAATCGACCTCGGCGAGGAACAGCCGAAGAAAAAAGCCAAGCACGCGAAGAAAAAATAAAAAACGAGGGAGTCGGATTTCCGGCTCCCTTTTTTTCAGCAAAACAAGCTATTATCAATTTGAATTTTATCGGCTATCGCCGATAACAGACAGCCGCAAGGGCTGTCTATACGAAGTGCGTTGTCCGAAAACCACAGAAAATTTAAAGGCGAACGAAGTTCGCCCCTATGGTCGGTAAGATAAACTTTTGCAAAGATTTCGTGTCGCTTACGCGGCAGCAATACATCGAGTCGGCTCACCTATATGGGCGCCCAAATAGATTCTGTTAAAAATCCAAGCTCGCTCTTTATGCTACACGCCGCCAAAAGATTTTATCATCTTAATCAAAAAATCCGCTGTATCAATTATTTGATACAGCGGATAATTTTTTATATTTTACACTCCGAACTGGCTGGCGTAGAGTTCTCTGTAGAAGCCGTTCTGTGCGAGCAGCTGTCCGTGTGTGCCCCGCTCGACTATCGTGCCGTTGTTCATAACCAAGATAACATCGGCGTCGCGGATGGTCGAGAGCCTGTGCGCAATAACGAAGCTCGTTCTACCGTTCATCAGCGTGTTCATTGCCTTTTGGATATGCACTTCTGTGCGCGTGTCGACGGAGCTTGTCGCCTCGTCGAGGATGAGCACCGACGGGTTCGCGAGGATGGCGCGGGCTATCGTCAGAAGCTGGCGCTGACCCTGCGAGATGTTCTCGCCGTTCTCTTCAAGCATCGTCTCGTAGCCGTCGGGCAGAGTGCTGATGAAGTGGTGAACCCTTGCCGCCTTTGCCGCGTCAATAACCTCTTCGCGCGAGCAGCCTTTACGGCCGTAGGCTATGTTCTCCATTATCGTGCCCTCGAACAGCCATGTATCCTGGAGCACCATACCGAATACACTGCGCAGATTTTCGCGCGGTATCGAGCGTATGTCGTGACCGTCGAGAAGAATCTCGCCTTTATTGACATCATAGAAGCGCATGAGCAGGTTAACGAATGTCGTCTTGCCCGCTCCCGTCGGTCCGACTATCGCGACGAGCTGACCCGGCTCGACTTTCAGATTCATGTTTTCTATAAGCGGCACTTCGGGAGCGTAGCTGAAGCTGACATCTTTGAATTCGACCTCGCCCTTGGGCTCTTCGATCCTGGTGTCGTAGCAGTCGGCGCACTCGTCGGGCTCATCGAGCAGATTGAACACGCGCTCCGCACTCGCGAGCGAGGACTGAAGGTTGTTCGCAATGTTGCCGATGCTGACGAGCGGCTGCATGAAGAGCTTTGAATAAGTGAAGAAAGTTGTTATGTCGCCGAGAGAGAAAGTGCCCTTTATGACATACACGCCGCCTATGACACAGATGAGCACATAGGCTATGTTGCTGACAAAATTTAATATCGGGCCGATTATGCCGGAGATGAACTGCGCTTTGTATCCGGCTTTTGCGAGGCTGACATTTATATCATCGAACTCGTCTATCGCCTGTTCCTCGTGGTCAAAGACTTTGATGAGCGTGTGACCGGTGTACATCTCTTCGATGTGTCCGTTTATGTTGCCCGTCTCGTCCCACTGGCGGCGGAAATAACGCTTGGAGCGCTTAGAGATGATCGATATCACGAGAAGGCTCGGCGGGAGCACGGAGAGCGTGATAAGAGTTAACTGCCAGCTGACATAGAACATCAGCGCAAGCATACCGATGAAGCTCACCGCAGAGGTGATTATCTGAATAAGGTTGTTCTGCAGGGTGTTGCTGATATTGTCGATATCGTTCATCATTTTGCTGAGGATATCGCCCTTCGAGTGCGAGTCAATATAGCTCAGCGGCAGATGGGTCAGCTTGTCGTTTACCTTGTCGCGCAGATCGCGCACGACGGACTGCGTGACGCCCGCCATGATATAGTGCTGAACATAGCTGAGCACCGCACTCAGACCGTAGATGCCGAGAATGGTCAGCAGGATTTTCTGTATCTTTGAAAAGTTTATCTCGCCGCCGGAGAGCTTTATATCCGCCTGCTCTTTTATCGCGTCGACTATGTCGCCGAGGAACATCGGTCCCGTGACGGTCAGCACCGTGCCGATAACGCCCGCTATGAGCACGACGACCATGCCGGGGATAAACGGCTTTAAGAGCGGCACGAAGCGCGAGACGGTCTCTTTGAAATTCTTCGGCTTTTCGCCGGGGCGGCGGTTGCCGCCGGAATATCCGCTGTATTTCTTTCTCGATTGCGAGGTGCGCTTTCTCTTCAGAGGTGATCTTCTGCTCATGCGAGTTCCTCCTTTGAAAGCTGGGATTGGGCAATTTCGCGATAGACCGTACAATTTTCAAGCAGCTCGCGGTGAGTACCGATGCCCGCCACCTTGCCCTCGTCGAGCACGATTATACGGCTCGCGTCGATTATCGTTCCGACGCGCTGGGCGACGATTATCTTCGTTATGTCCGGCATCCTCTCGCGCAGAGCCTTGCGGAGCTTTGCATCGGTTGAGAAGTCGAGAGCCGAGAAGCTGTCGTCAAAAACATATATCTCAGCCTTTCTTATCAACACGCGCGCTATCGCGAGGCGCTGGCGCTGACCGCCGGAAAGATTCTTGCCGTTTTGCGAGAGCTCGCTGTCGAGTCCGTCGGGCATGGCTCTGACAAAGTCTGCCGCCTGCGCGGTTTCGAGCGCCTCCCACATCTCCTCTTCTGTAGCGTCGGGCTTGCCCATGCGCAGGTTGTCGGCGACGGTGCCGCTGAACAGGAATGCGCTCTGCGGGATGAAGCCTATCTTCTCGTGGAGGGTGCGCATCGACATATTCTTTATGTCCACGCCGTCAATGAGAATCCTGCCGCCCGAGACATCGTAGAATCGGGGGATAAGATTGACGAGAGTCGATTTGCCCGAGCCTGTCGAGCCGATAACGGCGGTGGTCTCGCCGGGCATGGTCTTAAAAGATATGCGCGAAAGTATCGGCGAATCGGCGCCCGGATAGCTGAAACTCACGCAGTCGAACTCAAGCTCGCTGCGGCGGTCTGCGTCGGGGGTTATCGGATGCTCGGTCTCTTTTATCATCGGGACGAGGTCGAGTACCTCGTTGATTCTCTTCGCGGATATCTCCGCCTTCGGGAGCATCACGAACAGCGACGCCGCCATGGAGACCGCGTAGATTATCATTATCATATAGACCATGAACGCCTGCAGATCGCCGACGGTGTTCGCTATCTGCACGCTGTCCGCTGCGGCGTCGAGCGCGTCTATCTGATCCGCCGCCATCTTGAGGAGAATGGCGACTATGACATAGCAAAGAAGCGTTGCGAGCGGGATAAGGAATGCGAAAATACGGTTTATCTTGAGCATGAGTCCGGTCAGGTCGTAGTTTGCCTTTCTGAACTTTTCGTCCTCATATTCCGAGCGGTTGAACGCGCGGATAACTCTGATTCCGCTGAGCTTCTCGCGCAGGATGAGATTGAGTCTGTCGGTCTTTTTCTGCGCCTTGTCGAACATCGGCAGAACCTGCTTTGCGACGACGAGGGCGATAACCAAAATTATCGGAATAGCGATGAACATGACGGTCGAGAGCCTCTTATTCAGCGTGAACGCCATGAACGCGCCGCCGACCATGACTATCGGCGCGCTGATAATAATGCGGATCATCATCAGGATCATGTCCTGAATCTGGCGGATGTCGTTTGTCGTTCTCGTTATCAGCGAGGGCGTGCCTATCTTATCTATATCGCACTGGCTCAGCGACTCGACCTTGACGAACAGCGCGCGGCGAAGCGACAGGCCGAAGCAGGCGGAGACCTTTGAAGAATAGTAGCTGCCCGCGATTGCCGCGCCTATCGCGATAGCGGAGAGCACCGCCATAACGCCGCCGATGAGCTGAACAGTGCCCATGCGCCCGTCGCCGATGCCGGTGTTTATCATCAGAGCCATCATCGCAGGCAAAATCAGCTGCATAAGATTGTTGAACAGCGAGAAAAACAGCGCCGCCACGGTAGCTCCCATATACGGTTTTAGAAATTTAACTATCTTTGTCACGAAGCGCGATACCTCCGTCTGTCGAAAAAAAGACATAATTACAATTTATTTTATCATTGAAATGTGAACGGTTCAATAACTTTGGTAAACTTTCGGCGATAAATTGAATATATATTGCACGGACTAAATAAAAAAGGGGAGAAAATATGGACTGGTATTCGATGAGCGCCGCAGACGCGGTCGGCAAACTCAGCAGCAGCGTTGACAGGGGCTTGAGCTCGCGCGAAGCGGAGAAGCGGCTCGGGCAGGACGGCGAAAACATACTGCGCGGCAAAAAGAAAAAAAGTATCATCGCGGAATTTTTCGAGCAGTTCAAAGATTTCACCGTGATAGTCCTGCTCATAGCGAGCGGAGTGTCATTTGCGACCTCGTTTTTAGAGGAACACGGCGACTTCGCCGACCCGATAATGATATTGATAATAGTTATACTCAACGCCGCAGTCGGGGTAATTCAGCAGCGGCGCGCGGAGCATTCGCTCGAGGCGCTTAAAAATATGTCCGCGCCGACGGCGGCAGTCATAAGAGACGGAAAAGAGACAAAAATTCCTGCGTCGGAAGTTGTTCGCGGGGATATTATAGAAGTCCGTGCGGGCGATCTTGTTCCCGCAGATGCGCGGCTGATATCTTCACATTCGCTGTCGGCACAGGAGAGTGCACTGACCGGCGAATCCATGCCGTGCGAAAAGGACGCTCTCTGCCGTATTCCCGACGGCAGTCCGCAGGCGGAGCTCAAAAATATGATATTTTCGTCTTCAGTCATAACCGCGGGCCACGCCAGGGCAGTCGTGACTCAGACGGGCATGGACACGGCGGTCGGGAAGATAGCACATCTTCTGAACACAGAGGACGAACCGACAACGCCGCTGCAAATAAAGCTCGCGAAGATAGGAAAAGTTCTCGGCATCGGCGCGCTGGCGATATGCGCGCTGATATTCGTGCTCAGCATCCTGCGCGGCATGGGTGTGCTCAGCGCATTCATGCTGTCCGTCAGTCTCGCCGTTGCGGCTATCCCCGAGGGACTGCCCGCAGTTGTCACCGTTGTGCTCTCGCTCGGGGTGCAGAAGATGGCGAAGAGCAACGCGGTCATACGCCGCCTGCCCGCAGTCGAGACGCTCGGCGCGGCGACATATATCTGTTCAGACAAGACGGGTACGCTGACACAAAATAAAATGACCGTCACTGCCGCCTGCTCGCCGTCTGGCGAAATTCAGCTGACCGGCGAAGAGGCAAAAAAGCTTTTCTCCCTTGCGGCGCTCTGCTGCGACGCAAAATACGAGGGCAAGGGCAAGGTATCAGGTGAGCCGACAGAGGCTGCGATAGTCGCGGCGGCGGAGCGCTCCGGGACTGATACAGCGAAGCTCAACCGCCAAAAGCCCAGAACCGATGAAATACCGTTCTCGTCCGAGCGAAAGATGATGTCCGTCGCGATAAAAGACGAAGACAAAATAATAACGGTCGCAAAAGGCGCACCCGATGTGCTGATAAAAAAGTGTTCCGATATAATATTAAACGGAACGAAAAGCCCGCTGACTTCGGCTCGGCGTGAAAAAATACTGAGTCTCAACGCTTCTCTCGCTGAGCGGGCATTAAGAGTCATCGCCGTCGCCACGGGCGAGACAAACGGGGGAAAAATAAGCGAGACGGGGCTGACATTCTGCGGGCTTATCGGCATGGAGGATCCGCCGCGCGAAGAGGCATATGAGGCGATCAAAACCTGCCGCCGCGCGGGAATAACGCCGGTCATGATAACCGGCGACCATGCGGGCACCGCCTGCGCCACGGCGAAAAAACTCGGCATACTCTCGCGCTCCGGCGAATGTCTGACGGGCGCGCAGATAGACAAAATGGGCGAGAACGAATTCGCGCGCGCCGTGCGCTCCTGCCGCGTATATGCGCGTGTGACGCCGGAGCACAAAGTCCGGATAGTCAAGGCTCTGCGCGCCCACGGCGAGGTTGTTGCGATGACGGGCGACGGGGTCAACGACGCGCCCGCATTAAAGGCCGCCGATATCGGCTGCGCCATGGGCAAGGGCGGCACGCAGGTGGCGCAGAACGCCGCCGACATGATTCTGACCGACGACAATTTTGCGACAATAGTCAAAGCCGTCGCCCAGGGGCGCGGAATATATGACAACATCCGCCGCGCCATACACTATCTGCTCGGCTGCAACATCGGCGAGATACTCTGCGTCTTTGCCGCCACTCTCTTCGGCATGCCCGCGCCGCTCCTGCCGATACAGCTTTTGTGGATAAATCTCGTCACAGACTCCCTGCCCGCGCTCGCGCTCGGCGCGGAGAGGCTCGACAGCCGCATCATGCAGCGTCCCCCGCGCGACAGCTCAAAGAGCTTTTTCGCCGACCGCACGGGGCTCGACATAGCCCTCGAGGGAATGTTGATAGGCGCGCTGAGTCTGTTTGCGTTCGTCGCGGGCAACTCGCTCTTTAAAAATTCCTGCGTCGAGCTTGGACGCACCATGGCGTTTGCGACGCAGAGCCTCTGCGAGATAGCTCATTCGTTCAATATGCGCTCGCGCCGCTCGGTTTTCAGCATCGGTATTTTTTCAAACAGAAAGCTCACTATTTGCGCCGCCCTCTGCGCCGCGCTCCAGCTCATTGTTATGACCGTCCCGCCGCTGCGGGTGCTGTTCGATGTGTCCGTGCTCAATATATATGAGTGGCTGACCGTCGCCGCCCTCGCCCTCGCACCGATAGCGTTTTCCGAACTCGGCAAAGCGGTTGGAGGGAAGAGGGAGGAATGATTTGCATGACTTGGCAAGTCCCAACTTATCGCAAATTATAAAAACAGCCCCGGAAAACTCCGGGGCTTATTATATGTATCACTGTGTCAATCCGAGCTTCTTTGCCATTTCGGCGGTCTTGAGTTCGAGCAGTTTGGAGACTCCGTCCTCCTGCATTGTGACTCCGTAGAGGACATCGGCTTCTTCCATCGTGCCGCGTCTGTGCGTAATGAGTATGAACTGCGTGTTCTTCGTCATGCGGCGCGCATACTGTGCGTAGCGCGTGACGTTGACATCATCAAGCGCCGCCTCGACCTCGTCGAAGAAGCAGAACGGCGCGGGAGTGACCTTGAGTATGGAGAACAGCAGTGCGATTGCCGCAAGTCCTTTTTCGCCGCCCGAGAGCAGGTCGATATTCTGAACATTCTTGCCCGGGGGCTGAACCTTTATCTCAATGGCACATTCGAGCACGTCGAGCGGATTCTCAAGAATAAGCTCCGCCTTGCCGCCGCCGAACAGCTCCGAGAATGTCTGACCGAAGATAGTGTTTATGCGGTCGAACTGCTCCCTGAACCGCTCCGACATCTTGCCGGTCAGGTCGCCTATGAGCGTGAGCAGCTCCGCGCGGGAGCTTTCGACATCGTCTATCTGAGTTTTCATGAACTCGTAGCGTTCGGAGACCTCTTTGTATTCCTCAATAGCGCCGACATTGACGTTGCCGAGGGCTCTTATCTTGTTCTTTATATCATTGAGATCGCGCTGCGCTTTCTGCGGGTCTTCAATGACTATGCCGAGCTCCTCCGCCTCGCGGCGAGTGAGCTGATATTCGTCATAGAGCTTGTTCTGCGCATTTTCGAGCTCGCGCTGCATCGAGTCGCGGCGCTCTTCGAGCCTTGCCCGCTCGCCGGACAGTCTCTCGCGCCTGTCGCTGACCGAGCGCTCCTGGGCGCGAAGTTTAGTGCTCTCGCCCTCGACTCCGCTTCGCTTCTGAGCGAGCGAGGATATCTCGTCTTTCTTCTGCTGAGCCTCGGCGCGAAGTGATGCCGCCTCGCCTTTGAGCTGTTCAATCAGCTCGTTCGTCGCGGTCATCTGCTCGGTTATGGAGTCGATCTCCGATTTAAGCTCATCGGCATGACCCTCATGGGAGCTTCTGCGGCGTTTGAGCGTTTCGATAACTTCCTCTCGCGCCTGAATATCCTTTTTGAACGCAAGGATGCTGAGGTTGATGCTGCTCTCTTTGTCCGCGTTCTGTTCGCGGGTGCTGAGCAGTTCATCGCGGCGCGATTCGATTTCGGTTATCTTTTCATTAACAGAGTCGAGCTGAGAGGTAAATTCATCTATCTTCTTCTGCGCCTGAGTCTGAATTTCTTCGAGCTTTGCGGTACGCTCTGCGGAGCTGCGCTTCTCCGCTTCGAGGTCATTGAGCGCCGACTCGGCGGTTTCTATCTTGTCATCTATCATGCGCAGTTCGCCCTCGCGGCGGATTTTTTCTTCCTGCGCTTTCTGGAGCTCCGCCGTCACGCCGTCGTATTCCGCCTGCGCCGCCGAGACTTCGCTCGCGAGCTCTTTGTATCTCTCCTGTCGCTCGGCGAGGTCTTTTTCAAGCTTCGCGACGGTCTTTTTGAGCTGTTCTATATCATTGCCGCGGCTGAGTATTCCCGCGTTCTGCCCGCGCGAACCGCCCGTCATCGAGCCGCCCGCATTCATGACCTGACCGTCGAGCGTGACGACTTTGAATCTGTGGCCGAAGCGCTTGGAGATGGCTATCGCACTGTCGATATTATCCGCAACGGCGGTGTGGCTGAGCAGATTCCTGATTATCGGCAGATACTCGTCGTCGCATCGAAGAAGCCTGTCCGCCATGTCGATGAATCCGACGCAGGAGTCGAGTCCGTCCTCCCTGAACGGGCGCGGCTTTATCGCCGTCATCGGCAGGAAAGTCGCGCGTCCTGCGCGGCTCTCTTTAAGATAGGCTATGGCGCGCTTTGCCGCCGACTCGTCGTCGGTTACTATATTCTGCACGGCGGCGCCGAGAGCCGTCTCGACCGCCGCGGCGTACTTCGCATCAACGGTTATCAGCTGGGACACAGGTCCGTGGATTCCGCGCAGCGTTCCGCGCTTTGCTTCGCGCATGACCGCTTTAACGGAGCCTGAATAGCCCTCCATGTTCTTTTCGAGATCCTCGAGCATTCTGATGCGCGCCTGCTTCTGGTGGATATCGAGCGTTGCAGCGTCGAGCTCGCGGCGCATCTTCTCCGCCTTTTCGGAACGCGAACGGACTATCATCGAATAGCCGTCTATTGAATTTGAAAGTGATTCTATATTTTCAAGGCACGCATCAAGGTTCCTGCGGCTGACTTCGGCCTGCTCACGGAGTGCGTCAAGCAGTCCGCCGCGCGAAGCTATGACTTCATCAACTGTGCCGAGGCGCGCGGCTATCTCCTGCGCGGAGGAGCGCGCCGTGCTCTGCTCGATTTTTGCGGCGGAGAGAGATTCGTTTATGGTCTTCGCCTGCGCTTCTGCGCTATCGCGCTCGGCGGTTATCGCGCTCTCCTGCTCCTTGAGCTTGCCCGTGCTGTCGAGCAGTTCGAGCAGCTGCGCCTGGCAGTCCTTTATCTCGGCGTCTATAGATTCTATCTCTTTTTGGGCGGCGTCGATCTGCTCCTCGAGGTGCTGCTCGGTGGCGGTCGCCGCTTCCATGTCGCGCTTTATGCGCTCTATCGTCTCGCGGTTATGCGCGAGGTTGTTGTGCTCGACGGCGATTCTGCCGTCAACTGCGGTCGCCTGCTCCTCGTCAGAGGCGGCTTTCGTTCGCAGTTCTTCTATCTGCACGGTTATTCCGCTGCCCGTGCTCATCAGCTCTTCTATCTGAGCCGATATCTGTTCGAGCTCGCGCTCCGCCTGCTCATAGTCCGCGGCGGCAAGGGATATTTTATCCTCCTGCGCCTTGAGTCCCTCGCGGGAGCGCTCTATCGTCTTGAGCCAGAGTCCTATCTCAAGCTCCTTTTTCTCCCCTGCAAGCACAAGGAATTTCTGCGCTTTTTCGCTCTGCGTTTTGAGCGGCCCGACGCGTCCCTCGAGTTCGGTCAATATATCGCGCAGGCGAACGAGATTTTCCTCCGCCTGTTCGAGTCTGCGTGTCGCGTCCGCGCGGCGGTATCTGAAATGGGATATTCCCGCCGCCTCTTCGAGCATATCGCGCCTCTGCGGCGAGCGCGAAGAGATAAGGTCGGCGACTCTGCCCTGGCTGACCATTGAATAGCCGTCGCGTCCGAGTCCCGTGTCCATAAACAGCTCGTGGATATCGCGCAGGCGCACTGTCTCGCCGTTCAGCTGATACTCGCTCTCGCCCGAGCGGTAGTAGCGGCGGGTAACGGAGACATCGTCTTTGTCGCAGTTGTTGAGGGTGCGGTCGGTGTTATCGAGGCGCAGAGTGACCTCGGCAAAGCCCATCGCTTTTCTCAGCGAAGTACCGCCGAAGATAACATCCTCCATTTTCGAGCCGCGCAGGCTCTTTGACGACTGCTCGCCGAGAACCCAGCGAACGGCATCGGAGATGTTGCTCTTGCCGGAGCCGTTGGGTCCTATGACGGCGGTTATGCCTTTTCCGAATTCAAGCGTTGTCTTGTCGGGAAAGGATTTGAAGCCCTGCAGTTCGAGTGCTTTTAGTAACATTTATCTGCCTGCCTTTATAATAAGTTGACTTTTTCCAAGGTTATATCGCGCGCCGAGAGAGCCGCGCTCTCTTTTATTTTACATTCATAGCCGAGTTCTCTGAGCTTTTCGATATTGCATCTTCTCTGCCCGGAAGCTTTTGAAACTTCACGCGGGGCGACATATATTATGTACTTCCCCTTTTCTTTTCCGGAGAGTGCTCTGTTAATAATATCAAAATATATATGCCCCTCGCACATCTCGCGCAGAGCCGGATGATATGCGCCGGCAACGAAAGAGCCCTCGACGTCGCCGCCGGAATGAAGTCCGAGGCGGATGACTATTATACCCGCTCGCTCGAACATCGGCAGTATCTTCGCGCAGAGCACCGCCGCCTCTTCGGGAGTCTGCGGGCGGTATTCGCCATTGCGGTATAGCTCGGCGAGCTCCGTGTTTTCTATAACTACCGTCGGATATATCCGCGCGGTGTCCGGTGAAAGTGAGATTATATCCCGCGCCGTCCCGATGCTGTCCTCATCATTCGAACCGTAGAGCCCGGTCATCATCTGGAGCCCCAATTCGAAGCCGCGTTCTTTTAAAAGCCGCGCCGAGCGGAAGATATCCTCGCGTGTGTGCCCTCTGCGGTTCATCGCGAGCACTTTATCATTCGTGCTCTGTGCGCCGAGTTCGACCGCCGTGACATGATACTTTTCAAGAATATCGCATATCTCGCCGTCAACAGCGTCCGGGCGGGTGGATATTCTGATGCCCTTGAAGCCGTTTTCGCCGATGAACTCCTGCGCCGAAGAGAGCAGCTCGATCATATAATCGCGGTCGATAGCCGTGAAGCTGCCGCCGAAAAATGCTATCTCCCCGTCCTTTATTCCCTCGGGGGACGAGCGCATGGCGACGAGCGCCGCGTCGCGCACATCCTGCGCCGTCGGCTGGCTCTTTGCGCCCGAAATGCTCCTCTGATTGCAGAAGCTGCACTGGTGCGAGCAGCCCGCGTGGGGAACGAATACGGAGACGTTTATATGTTTCATGCCTTGAGCCCCATGAGCTCCAGAGCCTCTTTTGCCGCCGCCTGCTCGGCTATCTTCTTGCTTCTGCCCGAGCCGTGGCCGATGACATTGCTGTTGAGATGGACTTCGACGCTGAAGGTCTTGTTGTGGTCAGGTCCGCTCTCGCCGACGAGGACATATTCGACCGCCTCCTCGGGGTTGCGCTGGACTATCTCCTGCAAGGTGGTCTTGTAGTCCGTGACGACCGGCTTCTCCTCGTCCGCCTTATCGATAAAACGGAAAACGAACTTCTTCGCCGGCTCTATGCCGCCGTCGAGATAGATAGCGGCGAGCACAGCCTCAAACGCATCGGCGAGGATAGACGGGCGATCCTTGCCGCCGGTGAGCACCTCACCCTTGCCGAAGAGCAGATAGTCGCCGATACCGAGAGTGCGCGCAAATTCGCTGAGTGACTTCTCGCAGACGAAATAAGCGCGTCTCTTCGTCAGCTCGCCCTCAGGCAGGTGCTTGAAGTGATGGAAGAAATGCTCGGCGGAGATAAAGCCGAGCACCGAGTCGCCCAGAAATTCCAGGCGCTCGTTGCAGCGCGTGCCGTCCTGCCGCTCGTTGGCGTATGACGAGTGGGTCAGCGCCTCGGTGAGCAGCTTTTTATTCTTGAAATTGTAGCCTATTTTCTTTTCGAGTTCTCTGTTGTCCATTTTCTTACTCCGCGTCGGCAGCTTCCTTTACGCTCTGTGCAATGGTGCCGACTATATTTTTTTCTGCGCAGGTCTTGGCCTGCTTTATGGCATTGCGGATAGCCTTTGCGTCGGACGAGCCGTGCGCCTTGATAACGGGCTTACTCAGGCCGATAAGCGCCGTGCCGCCCGTCTCGCGGTAGTCCATCTTTTTCTTGAACGCCTTCACGCCGT
>ERZ773131.1885-NODE-1885-length-14227-cov-11.488851_pt1 | contig 14227 bp, 16 predicted proteins | sample MGYA00511082_ERZ773131 | MGnify/ENA primary metagenome ERZ773131 (study PRJEB29015, sample SAMEA2737813) | human gut metagenome | biome: human gut; feature: human-associated habitat; material: faeces | place: China | collected 2012 ... | reverse complement strand
TGGTCGTGCAGAGCGCCCACAAGACGCTGCCCAGCCTGACCCAGACCGCGTTTTTGCAGCTGAACGGCGATCTGGCCGACCCTGCCGAGGTCGAGCGCCAGCTGGACGTGTTCGAGACGAGCTCACCGAGCTACCCGCTCATGGTCAGTCTGGACGGCTGCACCCGCTGGCTGGCCGACGAGGGAGAGGCCGCCTTTGCCGCGTGGCGCGCCCGGCTGGATGCCTTTGACGCGGCGGTGCGGGATCTGAAAAATACAAAAATACTGTGCTGCGGCGCGGACGCACTGACGGCGCACTCTGACTTTTTTGCGCATGACAGCGGCAAAATTTTGCTGCAAATCGGCGCGGCGGGGGCGGCGTACCTGCGGGCCGACGGCTTTGAGCCCGAGATGGTCTGCGGCCCGAACGTGCTGGCCATGACCAGCCCCTGCGACGACGCCGACGCGCTGGAACGGCTGGCCGATGTGCTGCACGCCTGGGACAAAACGGCGGCCCCGCCCGCGGCCCCGCGGCATATTCTGCCCGCCCCCGGCGCGGCCCGCTGCACGATTGCCGAGGCGCTGCTGCGCCCCGCGCGGGCCGTAAGGATGCGGGACGCGGTGGGGGAGACCGCCGCGGAGTATCTCTGGGCCTATCCCCCCGGCGTGCCGCTGGTGGCACCGGGCGAGGAAGTGACGGCAGAGCTGGTGACGGCCTGCCGTGCATTGGAGCAGGCCGGAACCGCGCTGAAGCATACGGGCGGCAGCGGGGCGGAGGAGATTGCGGTTTTGTTGTAAAGGGGGTCCGACAGGCCTCCCGCTGTCTGTTGTTTTCCCTCCGCCCCTATTGACAAACCCCGGATTTCCGTGTACAATAATAATAATTCTAAAATGTATAAAGGGGTGACTGTTTTATGAAGCACATCCAGACTCTCGAGACCCGCGACATGGCTAAGAGCCTGCTGAACGGCGGCTGCGGCGAATGCCAGACTTCCTGCCAGAGCGCCTGCAAGACCAGCTGCGGCATTGCCAACCAGCCTTGCGAGAAGACCGACAAGTAATTTTTGCTGGCTTTGATGCCGGGGTGCCGCATGGCAGCCCGGCATTTTCTATGATATAATGCGGCGGGGCGTCGGGGACGCCGCCCCTACAACTACAAAAACGGAGAACACCATGATCCATCAATACAAACTCAGCGGCTACAATATCGTGCTGGATGTGTACAGCGGCAGCGTACACGCGGTGGACGATGTAGCCTATGACGCCATCGCCCTGATCGACCAGGGCAGCAGCCGGGAGCAGGCCGCCGCCGCCCTTGCCAAAAAATACGCAGGCCGCGCCGACGTGACCGAGAGTGACATCAACGACGTGCTGGACGATATCGACGAGCTGACCGCCGCAGGCCAGCTGTTTGCGCCCGACGCCTACGCCGACCACGCCTTTGACTTCAAAAACCGCTCCAACGTCGTCAAGGCGCTCTGCCTGCACGTTGCGCACACCTGCAACCTGAATTGCAGCTACTGCTTTGCCGCGCAGGGCAAGTTCCACGGCGAGGCCGGCCTGATGAGCTTTGAGACCGGCAAGCGCGCGCTGGACTTCCTCGTCGAGCATTCCGGCACCCGCCGCAACCTGGAGGTTGACTTCTTCGGCGGCGAACCACTGATGAACTTCGAGGTCTGCAAACAGCTGGTCGCCTACGCCCGCAGCATCGAAAAAGAGCACAACAAGAACTTCCGCTTCACGATGACCACCAACGGCATCGGTATCACCGATGAAGTCATCGACTGGTGCAATAAAGAATGTCACAACGTTGTTTTGTCGCTGGACGGCCGCAAGGAAGTCAACGACCGTTTCCGCGTGGACCTGGCGGGCAACGGCAGCTATGACCGCATTGTGCCCAAGTTCCAGAAGCTGGTCAAGGCACGCGGCGGCCAGGGCTACTATATGCGCGGCACCTTTACGCATCACAACGTGGATTTCACGAAAGACCTGTTCCACATGGCTGACGATCTCGGCTTTACGGAGCTGTCCATGGAGCCGGTCGTGGCCCCGCCGGATTCCCCCGAGGCCCTGGCCACTCTGCCCACGCTGTCCCTTTCCGATGTGGCCGAGGATGTGCCCGAAACCCCGGTGAAGCTGGAAAAAGCCGGGCTTTTGCAGGTGCAGACCGAATCCAACGGCATTACGTACCTGAAGCTCTTCTTTGATGTGTCCGATCTGGATTTGGAGCAGCTGCGGCTGCTGAATGTGCTCTCCGACTGCTTCGGCAAGCTGCACATTCGGGTCTCGTTCCGGAACTTTGACGGCGCCGTGCTCAAAGACATCGCTGTGTTCTCTGGCTTCATCGCCATCAACATGGTCGTCGACCAGGTCAACAACAACCTCGACAAGCTCATCATCACGCGCTACTGCGGCACGGCCGCCACGGCAGTCTACGCCGTCGGCCAGCAGCTGCACACGTACTTCATCTCGTTTTCGACGGCGGTGTCGTCCGTGTTCACGCCGCGCATCCACCAGCTCGTGCAGGACAACAAGGACGACAAGGCGCGCCTGCGCACCGTGCTCACGGAGCTGTTCGTGCGCGTGGGGCGCATCCAGTTTCTGATTTTGTCGCTCGTGTGCACGGGCATCATCTTCTTTGGCAAGCCATTTATCTATTTCTGGGCCGGACCGGGCTATGACGATGCGTATATCATCGTGCTGCTGCTCATCATCCCCGGCATGGTGCCGCTGACGCAAAACCTCGGCATCGAGATGCAGCGTGCGCAGAACCTGCACAAATACCGCTCGATCATCTACGGAGCCATGGCCATCGGCAACCTCGCCATCAGCATCTGGCTGTGCCAGTACCTCGGCGCGATCGGCTGCGCGATCGGCACGGCCGTCGCCGTCGCGCTGGCAAACGGACTCGTGATGAACATCTTCTATCAGCGGCGGCTGAACATCGACGTGACCGTGTTCTGGAAAAATATCGGGCGCATGGCGCTCGGCCTGCTGCCGCCCGCCGCGTGCGGCGTGCTGATGATGCTGTTTGTAAACCTCTACAGCATTCCGATGCTGCTCGGCGGCATCGTCGTGTACACAGCGATCTACTGTGCCTCCGTGTGGCTGCTGTCCATGAACGGATATGAAAAGGCCCTCGTCGGCGGCATGGTGCGAAAGGTGCTGAGAAAATGAAACAACGCTTGAAACGCCTGCTCGTGCGGCTGCTGAGCCTGCTGCCCGGCAAGCCGGTTATCCTGCTCGAGAGCGCGCCGCCCCTCGGTGACAACACCGGCGCCCTGTACCGGACGCTGCTGGCCCAGGGCTGGAACGACCGGTACCGGCTCGTGTGGGTCGTGCCGGATCCGGCCGCTTTTCGGAACGTACATGAAAAGAACGTGTCCTTTGCCGGCACGCGGGGAACATGGGCGCTGCTGCGGCTGTTCTGGCTGCGCGCCCGCGCCGCTGCCATCGTGGACTGCAACGGCCAGCTCCAGAAGCTCCGGCCGGAGACCGTGCATCTGTACCTGACGCACGGCAGCCCGCTCAAGAGCGTGCACGACTACTATTTCTGCGACCCGACGACCGACTGGGCGCTGAGTCAGGCCCCGTTTTTTGACGCCGTCAACAGCTATGAATTTCACATCCCGCCGGAAAAGCTCGTCACGCTCGGCTTCCCGCGCAACGACGACCTGTTCACGCACAAATGCGACCTGAAGGACATCTTCGGCGCGGAGTTTGACCGCTTCGTCGTCTGGTATCCCACGTACCGCCAGCACAAGAACAACCTCGTTGCGACGACGGACATCTCTATCCCCGTCATCCATGACCCGGCGGCGGCCGCGGCCGTGAACGAGGCCGCGCGGGCGACGAACACGCTCGTGATCGTCAAGCCCCACCCGGCGCAGGACCTGTCGCACATCCGCGCGCTGGAGCTGAGCCACCTCCGCTTCATCGACGACGGGCTCTTCGCCGCGCACGGCATCACGTCCTACGAATTTCTCGCCTGCACGGATGCCCTCATCACGGACTATTCCTCCGTGCTGTTCGACTATCTGCTCACGGGCAAGCCCGTGGGGCTGACGTTCGAGGACATCGACGCCTACGCCAAGCAGCCGGGGTTCGCCATTGATCCGCAGCCGCTGCGTGAGAGCGCGGCCATGCTCGACACGCCGGACGATTTCCGCACGTTTTTCGAGCAGCTCGCCGCGGGCGATGATCCGCTGCGGGCCAAGCGCCTGCAGCTCACGAAGCTGACCAACCAATACACAGACGGACACTCCGCCGAGCGCGTCGCCGCGTTTCTGGCCGAGCGCCTCCGGGAAAGGGAACACACATGAGACGTGTTATCACTTACGGCACCTTTGACCTGCTGCACTACGGGCACATCAATCTCCTGCGCCGCGCCAAGGAGCAGGGCGATTATCTGATCGTGGCCCTGAGCACGGACGAGTTCAATTGGAACGAAAAGCAAAAAAAGAGCTACTTCTCCTACGAGGACCGCAAGCGGATGCTCGAGGCGATCCGCTATGTCGATCTCGTCATCCCGGAGGAGAGCTGGGATCAGAAGATCACCGACGTGGACAAATACCACGTGGATGTGTTCGTCATGGGCGACGACTGGAAGGGCAAGTTCGACTTCCTGAAGGACAAATGCGAGGTCGTCTACCTCCCCCGCACGCCCGAGATCTCCACGACGAAGATCAAGACCGATCTGCACACCTGAATGAGCACAGCATGCCGCCTGGTATTTACCGGGCGGCATGTTTTTCCCTCCCGCGCCATAGAGTGGTACAAACTGCGTCGGGAGGTCGCGCGCGTGCACACAAATCGCAGGCTCATCGTCAACACCGCGCTCATGACCGGCTCGTCGATCGTGATGCGCTGCATCGGGCTCGTCTTTCAGGCGTGGATCGTCGGGCGCATCGGCGCGGCCGGCATCGGGCTGTACCAGCTCGTCATGTCGGTGAGCGTGCTGTTTGCAACCTTCGCCATCTCAGGCATCCGCTTTGCTACCACGCGCCTGATCTCCGAGGAGATGGGGCTCGAGCGCGGCGCGGGCGTCACGGGCGCGATGCGCCGGTGCGCGTGCTACGCGCTGTTTTTCGGCCTGTGCGCGGGTACGATGGTGTATTTTCTGGCCGAGCCCGTGGGCTTTCTCTGGATCGGCGACGCGCGCACGGTGCGCTCGCTGCGCATCACGAGCATCAGCCTGCCGTGCATTGCGCTCTCGTCGGTCATGGACGGATATTTCACTGCCTCCGGCCGTGTGTGGAAGCCGACGCTCGTGCACCTGATCGAGCAGTTGGTGAGCATCACGTGCGTGATGTGGTTTTTGTCCTTTGCGGCCGCCGGCGACCTGGAGCAGAGCTGCGCCGCCGTCACGGCGGGCGGCGCGTGCGCAGACGTGGTGTCGCTGCTGCTGATGACGGCGATGTATGCGCTCGACCGGCGCAAATACCGTCGCGGCGGCGACACCGTGCCGCACCTGACGCGGCGGATGCTCTCCGTGGCACTGCCGCTGGCGGTGTCGGCCTATGCGCGCACGTCGCTCACGACGCTGGAGCACCTGCTCATCCCGCGCGGGCTCAAAAGCTCCGGTCTAACGGCCGACCGCGCGCTCGCGGGCTACGGCATCGTGCACGGCATGGCGCTGCCAGTGGTGCTCTTCCCCTCGTGCCTGCTGTACGCGCTGGCAGATCTGCTCGTGCCGGAGCTGACGACGGCACAGGTCTCCGGCCGGTGCGGGGACATCCGGCGGCTGGTGCGCGCACTGCTGTACCGGTGCCTGCTGTTCGCGTGCGGTACGGCCGTGCTGCTGCTGGCGTTTTCCGGGCCGCTCGGGCGGTTGATCTACCACTCGGACGACGCGGGACGGTACATCCGGCTGCTGGCGCCGCTCGTGCCGGTGATGTATCTCGACACCGTGACCGACGGCTGCCTGCGCGGGCTCGGCCAGCAGACGCGCTGCATGGCCATCAACGTGCTCGACGCCACGCTCGGCGTGGTGCTCGTGTGGGTGCTGCTGCCGCGGTTCGGGCTGGCGGGGTACATCTTCATTTTGTATTTCAACGAGTGCGTGAACTTCACACTCAGCTTCACCTTGCTGCTGCGCACGGTGCGCCGCAGCTGCACAGATGAAAAACCGCCCGCAGGCTGACGCCTGCAGGCGGTTTTTTATGTACGATCTCAGTGCTGCGGGGTGGGGTCCTTCGACTGGACCTGCGGCTGGACTTTCTCCTTCTTGCGCAGCTCCGGGAAGAGCAGAAACTCCACGCGCTTATACAGCAGATACGTCAGCGCCGAGTCGACGATGCCCTTGATGAGGTTGAACGGGACGACGGCGAACAGCACGAGCGTCGGCACACTGGTGATGCCCTTGTTCACGGCCGTACCCATGGCGACGATCTGATCGATCGGCAGGTGGAACAGCTCGGCGAACTTCGGGATCAGGTACAGGGCATTGAAGAGGCTGCCGAAGACCGTCATGCACAGCGTGCCGACGGCCATGCCGATGATGGCGGTGCGGCGGGTCTTGTGGTGGTGGTAGATGACAGCGGCGGGAAGGACGAACGTGCAGCCGACGACGAAGTTGGCAAAGTCGCCGACGAAGGCTGTGCTCGTGCCTTTGAGCAGGAGCTTGAGCAGCACCTTGAGCAGCTCGGTGATAACACCGGCCACAGGTCCGAGATAGAACGCGCTCATGAGCACCGGCAGCTCGCTCAGGTCCATCTTATAGAAGCCGGGCGCAAAAAACAGCGGGATCTCGAGCAGCATCAGCACGCCGCCGAGGGCGGAGAACATGGCCACATAGCTGATGTTGCGGCTGCGGCTGCGGCGCTGCAGATCACGGCAGACCGTGCGCTCAAACAGATACGCAAGGCCGAGCAATGCCGCGAACACAAGCACGCAGATGCCAACAAAGGACAGGTTTTCTTTCAACATGACAAAACACCTCCATGGAATGAAAAACACCTGAAAGAACATGTCCTTCAGGCGCTGCGAACTATGGAGGTCCGTAACATCTTCTATCATCCAGACTATACTGTCGGTATCGGAATTGCACCGATTCAACCTTGCTCGGCTCGCGGACTATCACCGCCGGTCGGGAATTACACCCTGCCCCGAAGACATCTCGATTCAGTTGTTTTACTGTCTGCATTATAGCACAGTGTTTCCAGAATGCAAGCACTTTTTTCAGGAAAGGTTTGACAGCTGCGCTCCGGGCGCGTACAATGGAGGCCACACCCGAAAGGAGGCTGCCGCCATGCCCGAGCGCGAAAACACCTGCTGCTTCACCGGCCACCGGGAATACAAGCTGCCCTGGGGCAGCGACGAGAACGACCCCCGCTGCCGCAAGCTGCAGCAGCAGCTCTTCGACGCCGTGGACGCCGTCTACGCCGCCGGCATCCGCCACTTCATCTGCGGCATGGCCAACGGCTGCGACCTGTATTTTTTCGACGCTGCGCGCTATCTGCGCCTGCAGCACCCCGAGGTCACGATCGAGGCGGCCATCCCCTTCGCCGGCCAGGCCGACCGCTGGCGGCCGGAGCTGCGCGAGCGCTACGCCTACGACCTGCGCCAGTGCGACTATCAGACGCTCGTGCAGGAGGCCTACACCCCCGGGTGCATGATGCGCCGCAACCGCTACATGGTCGATGCCTCGCGCATCCTCATCGCGGCATTTGACGGCCGGCCCGGCGGCACGGCCCGCACGCTCGAATACGCCGCCCGCCGCCGGCTGGAGATCATCCAGATCCCGATCGACAGCGCGCCGGCAGACGAGATATAAAAACACGGGGAACGCCGAAAAGCGTTCCCCGTTTGCTCTTTTTGCGGCTGCTAGCAGGCTTCGATCTCCTTGATGGTGTACTCGTTGCCGCTGAGCAGATAGGTATGCTCGCTCTTACAGTGCGGGCATATCTTGGCGTATTTGACCGTTGGATATGTCTGTTTGCAGTCCTCGCAGTAGGTCACGGCGGGGAGCGTCTCGATCTTCAGCTCCGCGCCCTTGAGATACTGCGATTTTTCCACCGCCCACTTCCAGCAGTCGGTCAGGTAATACGGGATGATGCCGCTGACCTCGCCGCGATACTCGCTCTTGACCGGCACAACGTACCGGCCGTTGCGCATAGAAACCACGCTTTCCTGCAAGTATTTAGAGGTATCCATATTGCGCACCATGCTTTCCAGCCGGTCGCGGATGCTGTTTTCGGTGGCGCGGATCTTTTTGCGCAGCTCTGCCAGCGTGCGGGAGGCGGTATCCGCCATGGCATCCGGTGCCAGAATGGCGCTGGAGATCTGCTGCTCAAGGCCTGGCTCCGGTGCCAGCGCGTAAAACAGATCATCGGTCGGCAGCGCGTCATGCTCAGAGGAGCCGTACCAGCTGGTCAGGTGCTGAAAATTGCGCAGCGCACCGGCCACCATCAGCAGTTCGCCCATGGAAAGCACGCCGCCCTTTACGGCACGGGCGGCAAGCTGACTGACCCCCTCTACCCCGCCAAAGCGCGGCGAGCCGTTTTTAATCAGCAGGGTGTTGATGGCGTCCGTCTGCTCCAGTGCGTAGCGCACCTCGTCCGGGTCGCACTGCGGCTCAATGGCCAGCAGCATAGCACGGGCTTCCTTGCATACGCAGCCCTCCGCTGCACGCGCAATGATCTTATCCAGTTCTAATGTTTTTAAGTAGCTTGTTTCCATACTGTTCCTTTTTGGTCAGGGCAGCACGCTTTTCAAAAAGGCATAGCTTTTCAGCGGCTTATCCAGATGCGTCAGAGCATAGTTTTCAGCCACTGCGGAAAGCTTTTCCAGACTGCCCACAGAGATCTTGAATGCAAATATTTTTTTGTCCTCTACCAAGCAGATGTGGCGCAGTGCAAACAGCGCAGCCTTGTCCAGATTGCAGTTCTTGCCTGCCTTTGCCGCACAGGACGCACAGAGCAGATGCCCTTCCTGTGCGTCCAGATAAAAGGCATCTCCTTCATCGTAGGTGCCACAGTCCCGGCAGCAGACAATCTGCGGCATAAAGCCGCACTCACTCATGGTGCGCAGCTCAAATACTGCCTTGATCACCCGCAGGTCGGTGCGGTGCTCGTTGATCATATACAGACTGTTCAGCACCAGACGCAGCTCCCGGGCTGCTTCCTCTCCGGTAGGCGAAAGCGCAGCGGCCAATTCGGTAAGATACATGGCAAGGCTTACCCCTTCAATGGAGGAGGAAATGCCATGGAAGATGTTCTGCACATCGGCTTCCCGCACGGTATACATATTGCGTCCGGGCACCAGTGTAAACTCCGAATAGCAGAACAGCCCGCAGGCACTGAACAGCTTGCTTTTCAGCCGCAGGCTGTTTGCAGCCATTGCTGTGATCACGCCCAGTTTCGGGGTAAGGATCGTCAAAATGCGGTCTGCTTCTCTATAACGGGTCTCCTTCAGTACCAGACCCATGGTCACAAATGGTTCCATCGTCCGTTTCTCCTGCCGGATGCTCGGCGGGCAGCTGCACCAGTTGTTTGTAATCGAGATAACGGAGAATATTCCCCGTGCAGGCAAAGGCCTGCCAGCTTGCAGCAGCATCCATCTTCAGCACTCCTTCCCTTTTCTGTGCACAGGCTGCTTTTGTTATAGTGTCAGCCTGATTCTAGCACAGCATACAAGGGAAAACTGTCCTGCTTTGGCATCACTCAGCGGTTGGAGGAATTCTGCTTAAAGCCGAAGTTATTCAGCAAAAATTCGTTATCCCGCCAGTCGGATTTTACCTTGACCCAGCACTGCAGATTGACCCGGCAGCCCAAAAACTCCTCGCAGTCAGCACGGGCAGCGCTGGCGATTTTTTTGAGCATGGCACCACCCTTGCCGATGACCATGCCCTTGTGGCTCTCCCGCTCGCAGTAGATGTTCACATCAATGTCGATCAGGTCTGTGCCCGGGCGCTCCTTGAAGCGCTCCACCACTACCGCAATGCCGTGCGGAATCTCGTCCCGCATAAAGAGCAGTGCCTTTTCGCGGATGACCTCAGCCACCAATTCTTTTTCCGGCATATCGGTATAGGCGTCATCATCAAAGTAATGGGGGCCTTCCACGGCATAGCGGCTCAAGGCATCGAACAGTTCCTCACTGCCTTCCTTATTGCGCACACTGATGGTGTAAATCTCATCGAACACGCCCAGCGCCTTCAGCTCTGCCTTGCGGGTTTCCAAATCGGCAGGTTCTTTAACAAGGTCGGTCTTATTAATGACTGCAATGGCCGGGCCGCTGCGGTGCAGCGCCTCCACAAGTGCCATCTCAGATTCGTTCAGCGCGCCGTAAGGCTCGAACAGCATCATGGAAACATCCACATCCGCAATGGAATCGCTGGCGGTCTTATCCATGCGCTTGCCCAGCTTGTTGTGGGCTTTGTGCACACCGGGGGTGTCCAGCAGCACATATTGCAGCGGCCCCCGGGTGATCACGCCGGTAATGCGGGTGCGGGTAGTCTGGGGCTTAGAGGTGACGATAGCCACTTTCTCGCCGACCAAGAGGTTCGTCAGGCTGGATTTGCCCACGTTCGGCCGTCCGATGACAGCAACGAATACAGAGGAGGTGTCGTAATGCTCCTGAACGGGTGTTGTAGTACTCAAAGCGAACTCCTGTCTTGTTTTTATGTTCTGGGATATCATTCCGTATAGCTGACCGTGCGGGGCAGACCCAGCTGCAGCAGCACAGCCTCTTCCTTTTCGCGCATACGCATGGCTTCCAGACCGCCGTTTTCGTGGTCGTAGCCCAGCAGATGCAGCATGGAGTGAACGGTCAAAAAGGCTACCTCCCGCTGCAGCGGATGCCCATACAGATTGGCCTGCTCCATGGCGCGCTCCATGCTGATGACGATATCGCCCAGCATCATGCAGCCGTTATTCTCGTCGATATCGTACTTGCCGTTCTCGCCCAGAGGAAAGCTCAGCACATCGGTGGGCATGGGCTTATTGCGGTATTGGTTGTTCAGCTCGGCAATGGCAGCGTTGTCCACAAAGGTAACGCTGATCTCGGCGGGACGGTCGAAATGCTCATATTCCAGCACGGCATTGCAGGCACGGCGGATCAGAATGCGGAGCCCGGAGGGCACCTTAACAGCTTTCTGGGAGTTGGTGATCAAAACTTTATTGGACATATCGGTCCACTCCTTTCAGGGATTTATTTAAAATTCTTATTGTTTTCTTTATTTTCCGCATCGGCAGCCGGATGTGCGGCACGCTCGTAAGCCTTTACGATCTCCTGCACCAACCGGTGACGCACAACGTCTTTATCGGTAAAGTAGCATTGTGCAATGCCGTTCACATCCTTCAGCACCTTCAGCGCGTCCACCAGACCGCTGCGGGTGCTGCCCGGCAGATCGATCTGAGTTACATCGCCGGTAACGACTACCTTAGAGCCTACACCCATACGGGTAAGGAACATTTTCATCTGCTCCGGGGTGGTGTTCTGCGCCTCGTCCAGAATGATAAAGGAATCATCCAGTGTGCGCCCGCGCATATAAGCCAGCGGGGCGACCTCAATGATCTGCTTTTCCACCAGACGCTCGTAGGTCTCTGCGCCCAGCATATCAAACAGGCCGTCGTACAGCGGCCGCAGATAGGGGTCTACCTTCTGCTGCAGGTCACCGGGCAGAAAGCCAAGCTTCTCGCCCGCTTCCACCGCCGGGCGGGTCAAGATGATGCGGGATACTTCCTTGGCCTTAAAGGCTTTCACCGCCATGGCAACGGCCAGATAGGTCTTGCCGGTACCCGCCGGGCCGACACCGAAGGTAATGGCATTGGAGCGGATGGCGCTCAGGTATTCCTTCTGTCCCAGCGTTTTGGGGCGGATCGGGCGTCCCTTGACCGTAACGGTGACAAAGTCCTCGGTCAGTTCCTTTACCCGCTTCTCTGCGCCATCGTGTGCCAGACTGATGCAGTAGTGCACAGTCTGATCTTCCAGCGGGGTGCGGTTCTCGATCAGAAGAAGCATTCCCTCCACGGCGCGGTTCGCTGCCGCCACATTGGCAGGCTCGCCGGAAATGCGAAGCTGTGTGCCGCGGCAGACAGCGGTAACAGAAAACTCTTTTTCCAATAAGCGAATATTCCGGTCACAGTTGCCAAAAACAGCCGCTGCGATCTCTACACTATCCAATTCAATACACTTTTCCGCCATGGAGCTCCTCCCGAATTGCAGAATTTGATGACTATATTGTACCACCAAAATCTTCAGAAGAAAACTATGAAAAGTGCACAAAATATTTTCCCGCGTTCCATCGGTTTTTCCATACGAACCGTGTTTTAAAGCTTTTTGATGACTTTTTTCAGAAAACGCTTGACAAAGTATATCGGGAGACGATATACTTTAAGCGCAATATATCGGCTAACGATATAAAGACGTCCGATAGAATCCATGGAGTGTTTCAGTATGGAAAACCTTGCACTGACCGAATCGACCTATTATATCCTGTTGTCTCTTTACCATCCGCAGCACGGTTATGGCATCATGCAGCAGACGGAGCAGCTTTCCGGGGGCAGAGTTCATCTTGCCGCCGGGACGCTGTACGGCGCATTGACCTCCCTGTGTGAAAAAGGCTGGATCCGTCCCCTGCCCGCTGAGAGCGGCAGCCGCAAAAAGGAATACCAGCTTACCGCAGAGGGCGTACAGATTTTAAAGCACGAGCTTGCCCGCTTGCAGCAGCTTGTGGCAAATGGTGAGAGCATCCTGAAGGAGGAAGCCTTATGAAGGAAAAGAAAACCGTTTTCAAGCTTTTCTTTGTGTGGGATTTTGAAAAAGAAGAGCGCTGGCTGAACGAGATGGCACAGGAGGGCTGGGTACTGGACAATACCGGGTTTTCCTTTTATACTTTTGTGCGCTGTGAACCGGGCGAGTATATCATCCGCTTGGAGATGAACCCCAGCAGTGATTACCGCGCCTTTGTAAAGGAACTGGGTGCAGAATATATCGGTGGCTGTGTCAACTGGGTGTACTTCCGCCGGAAAGCGGAGCTTGGCAGCTTTGAGCTGCTCTCAGATATCGACTCCCGTCTGACGCATCTGAGCCGAATCAATCGGATGCTTTCCCTGATCTGTCTGGCAAACCTGATTCTTGGCATAATGAACTCTCTGAATCAGGCTCGCTACGGCTGGCTGAACCTGTTGTGCGCAGCAATGCTCTCCTATGCACTGGGACGTATCCACGGCATGAAAGTAGCGCTGGAAAAGGAACGCAGTTTGCACGAATGATTTGTCAATCCCTTCTTCGCCACAACCGCAGAGAAAAAAGCGGCGTATCTTTGGATAAAAAGACAATGGCAAACCTTTCTCCATCGTGATACAATAGCAAGCGTTGTGTGCCGCCGCCCGGCGGCCGTTTGGACTGCTTGAACACAAAGGAGAAGGAACCATGGAACAGCTTTTTCTGATGCCCGGTGAAGAACGATACGAGCGCTTCAAGGATGGCAACGGTGTTCCTAAGGTACACTACTCCTACCGCTCTATGCGCGGTGCCTTCTTCGACTGCGAGAGCCGCAGTCTTGAGGAAGCCCAGCGTCTGTGCGAAAACTGGCTTGTGGGGCAGGATCGCTGCTACCGCAACTAACATAAAACCATAACCCCCTGCCGTATTTGCAGCCTTTTTTGCAAAACGGCAGGGGGTATTTTTGTTATATAGGCTTTACTGCCACACCTGCGCACAGACAAGTTCCAATACACTACCGGCGATGCAACGGGATTTATCCGAGATCAGGAAGCAGTTGGAAAGCTCCTCCCGCCGGGGGTCGATATCCGCGATCTTAAAGTCCGGCGTAACCGGATAGCCGCTGCGCAGCAATCCGCGCAGAATGCCGGGAATCTGTGCTGTGACCGGGATATCAGCTCCTTCTGGGGTGCGGATAGTGGCGATAGTCTCGCCCTTCTCTACTAAATCGCCGATTTTACGCACATTCATAAAAACACCGGCGGCCTGTGCATGGATCACCCGCTCTGCACCGTACCCGCCAATAATGCCGGGGATGCCGGTATTGGGGATAGCGCTCCCCTCCCGGATGATCCTGCCCAGCCGGTGGCCGCGCTTGGTTTCTACCACGGCGTCCACGTCCTGCCCTGCTACAAAGCCGGGACCAAGGGCAATGGTCAGCGGTGCCATATTCCGGCAGGTGCCAAGGTTGCGCTTGGCCAGAATGGCATCCACTACGACCTCCGGCTTTGCCCGGGCAATACAGGCCCCCTCTGGGTCAACGAGCACCGGAACAGCGCCCTGCGCCCAGACGGACTGTGCCT
>ERZ773131.1882-NODE-1882-length-14249-cov-7.230731_pt1 | contig 14249 bp, 19 predicted proteins | sample MGYA00511082_ERZ773131 | MGnify/ENA primary metagenome ERZ773131 (study PRJEB29015, sample SAMEA2737813) | human gut metagenome | biome: human gut; feature: human-associated habitat; material: faeces | place: China | collected 2012 ... | reverse complement strand
TACGGGGATAAGCGGCCATGAGTATGTACTATACCATGTAAATCAACTGCATATCACTTCTGCTTTCGCCCGGTGGGTCTGCGACCTGCCGGGCGAAATTTGTTGTTTTCTGCGGTTTCCCGGTGCGGGCCGGGGCCGCTATATTGCTGCCAGTGAAAGGAGTGGAATAAGCAGCCTTTACTTCTCATTCTCCCGCAGATCGGGGGTGAGAAGATGAACGAATATACCTTTGACTATGTGGAACGGAACCGGCTGGACGCTTTTTGTAAAACCGTTCTCCGCAACGAGGCCATCAACTACCTGTCGGAGCTGGCTCGCCGCCGTGACCGGGAAAAATCGCTGGACACCTTGCCGCAGGCTGAAATGGACAAGCTCTGTACGCTGGACGAATACCCCAGCGACAGCTTTAAGTTCTCGGCCTTTGGCTATGACCTACATATCCGGGACGAGCTGGTGGCCGGAGCCTTTGCCAGCCTGCCGGAGCAGGAGCAGCAGATTTTAATTCTGCACTGTGTCGCGGCTATGGCAGACGGCGAGATCGGCGGCCTTGTGGGAATGTCCCGCAGCGCCGTCCAGCGCCACCGTACAAAGACTTTGAACGAACTGCGGCAGAGATTGGAGGATAACGGAGGGAGGAACACGAAATGAAGCAGCCCACATTCCACGGCAGGGTGCTTCTGCCCCTGTCTGTATTTGCTGACGCACGCGCCGGTGATCCGCTGGCAATGGAGCGCATCTTGCGGTACTATGACGGCTACATGAATAAGCTGTGTACCCGGACGCTCTACGAGCTGGACGGTACGCCTCATGTGCGGGTGGACGAGTACATGAAACACCGCTTGCAAAACAAGCTGATCCGGGCCATCCTAAAAGACAGCCTATGAGAAAACGCCGGGCGCAGGGCCAACGGGCCGCTGCGTCCGGCGCTTTCTCATGGGTTTTCCTCTACGCATTTAGAAGCCTGTTCTGGCGGGGATTGGATAATCTGTCCCGCTTGCTTACTGATCGTGCCGGAAAAGCCTTGTCGTAGCTGGGTTTTCACCGTGCTAAATGCGTAAACAGAAGTTGTTTTCAGTGTCATCTTTATATCCGCATCGAAGGTTTCAAAGCCGGGGCAATGATGTAATACGCGCTTTAGGTTCATATAATTTGTATATTGCCCGCCCTAAAGAAATTAAAAGTGGGAAGGAAATCTTGCCGTGATGACGGATAATTTTGTAATTGTAAACTTTTTGATATGTATTGCCTTCTTCTGTTTCGTGTGTTATACTGTTATACACAAAAGCATAACAGTTAAAACAGGAGGGGTGAGGATGGATTGAAGCTAATTATTTCAAATGTATCAGGTGTACCCATTTACGAGCAAATTAAACAGCAGGTCAAAGCCGCTATCCTGTCGGGAGAACTAAAAGAGGAAGAAGCCTTGCCTTCTCTCCGCACTCTGGCAAAGGACTTAAAGATCAGTGTTTTGACAGTTACAAGGGCCTATACAGAACTGGAACAGGAAGGGTTTGTCAAGAATGTTCAGGGTCGCGGTTGTTTTGTACTTGGCAGCGGTTCCGAACTTATGAAGGAGCAGCTAATTTGCAAAGTGGAAAATAGCTTAACAGAAGCTATAAAAGCAGCAAAAATTGCTAACCTATCTAATGAGGAACTACATCATCTTTTAGATATTTTATTGGAGGCGAATACAGATGACTAATTACTTGGAAGTAAAAAATCTGTCAAAATCTTTCGACAGTTTTCAGCTTCATAACATTACTTTTACGCTCCCCAAAGGCTATATCATGGGGCTGATCGGGCCGAACGGTTCCGGCAAAACAACTACAATCAAGCTCATTCTGAATATGCTCAAACGCAACGGCGGAGAAATCAAAATCATGGGTTTGGACAATATCGCTGACGAACAGAAGGCAAAAGCAGAACTTGGCGTTGTGTTTGATACCAACTATTTCAGTGATGATTGGAAAGTTTCTGAGGTAGAAAAATCCATCTCTGTTTTCTATCCCAACTGGAACTCGGAGCGTTTTAGTGAAATGCTACGGAAATTTCATATCGCTCCGACCAAAAAGGTCAAAGAACTTTCAAAGGGGATGCAGATGAAGTTGATGCTGGCTTGTGCGTTCTCCTATGACGCAAAGCTGCTGATTTTGGATGAACCTACCAGCGGCCTTGATCCAGTTTCCAGAGATGAATTGCTTCAGATCCTCTCGGAATACATTGAGGACGGAGAACACAGCGTTTTATTTTCCACCCATATTACTGGCGATTTGGAACGAGCCGCTGATTATATCACATACATCAGTTATGGGGAACTTTTTTTCACTGGCAGCAAGGATGAATTTGTTGATATGTTCCGCATCGTTAAGGGTGGTATGGATGAACTTTCCGCTGATCTACAAGCGAAGGCGGTTGGCGTTCGTACTTTCCCGACTGGTTTTGAAGCTCTGGTAAAAACCGAGGATATTGGCTCATTTACTGCATTGGACATTGAACCGGCTACCATTGACGAAATCGTTGTGTTTACAAGCAAGAAAGGTGAGGATTATGAGTAATATATTGAAAGCTACAAGACTGGATTTTTCCCTTGTAAAACCGTATGTCAAAGTGATTGGGTTTACTATGCTTCTCCCCATCGCTTTTGCAGCAATCAACCGATCTATATTGACAGGAGTTTCTTTCGCCATGTGCTTTATCGCCATGACAACCGGCTATACTTTCTCCGTCACAGAAAAAAATAGCATGGAACGCCTATATGGTATTTTGCCTGTAAAGAAAAGTGAAATGGTGATGGGACGGTATCTTTTTGTTGTTGTGCTTGGAGTTATCGCTTTGGTGGTGTCTCTTATCACACAGCCGATTGTATTACGGGCATTGGGAGAAACCGTTGAACCGTTTGACATTATCAGTGCGGCCATTGGCGGCCTGTTCTTGTTTGCACTTTACACGGTATTTCAAATTCCCGGATATTACAAATTTGGCTCTATCAAAGGCCGGGTGTTTATGTATATTCCGGTTGCGGGATTTTTAGTGACTTTGTTTCTTCTTCCTAAACTGCCTGCTGATAACCCCATTATCAACGCGATTGCCAGTTCACCTGTGCTGCTTCTCACTCTTGCGATTGCGCTGGTGATTGTTATGTATGCTGTGTCGATCTGGTTCTCTGTTCAGATTATGAAAAATAAAGAAATGTGAGGTGGATAGTATGGATTTCACGATTTTAGCAGTAGTGCTTCTGATTGGTGTTGGTATTCCTGTTCGGAATAAACTTATCCGTAAATATCGGGAGGAAAAAAAGAAACAGGATAAAAACCGGGATGAAAAATGATGGATATGGAAAAAACAGAGTTTATACGCTGCCCGATCTGTGGAAATAAAACGCGCGACAAAGTTAGAGAAGATACTATTCTGAAAAATTTTCCTCTCTTTTGTCCAAAATGTAAAAGCGAATGTCTAATTGATGTTGAACAATTCCATATATCCGTTATCAAAGCGCCAGACGCACAGCCGCAGAGCCGATAACACACAAGGTCTAATTTCTTGTGGTTATCGGCTCTTTTGAATGGGGGTGCCGCTATCAAGCTATTAAAAACGATGAAGGAGGTCTGCCTATATGAATGAAGTTTTGAAACTGGAACATATCCAAAAATATTACGGCAGTAAATGTAATGTCAATATTTGATACAGAGCCAAACATGAGGGCAAACATGGCAAGTTTTGGACGGTTATCATTACGCACCAGACCACTTAACAAGAAACTGAAAAGCAGGAATGGGGAAAAAGTAATGATGTACCACATATAACTGATTGCTTCATCATGGATAACCGGAGTTGAGCCTAAAAGTTCGGCAAGCGGGTGGATAAAAATATTTCCCAATACACTAATCAGCAGCCCCATAACGGCCGTACATAGGGCGGCAAGGCTAAAAATATGGCGTGCTTTTTCTTTCTCACCTTGACCGAGATGTGAGGAAATCAAAACGCCCGCGCCTGTGGCAACTGCCATAGACAATGCAATTAGTATCTCGACAAGCGGAACAGAAACGGCAGCGGCGGCCATAGCGTCGCGGCCAAGTCGATTGCCAATGAATACACCGTCAACAATCATATAGACCGAGTTAAACAGCAACCCTATCATTTGCGGTACGGCATATTTGGCAAATAAAGTGTGTGATTTGCCTTCATACATGATAATCAATCCTCCTAACAAATAAAAAAAGGCCAGCGTTTGTGTAACGCTGGCCTACTACACAATAAAATGAAACCCCGGCGGGCTGATTTTATTTACAGTCTATTTAATTTTTCCTTTTCTTTTACAAGTCCTATCGCCTCTTTTCCTGTTATGTGGTCGATTGTCATTTCCAACACACAAAGAGACTTCCACCCACCGTTTATGGCATGATCGCGGCTTGCGGCAGTATCTTCCGGCGCATATTTGATTGCCAATTTTTCTATCGCTGCTCTCTTTTCGAGATCACCTTCGATTATCCGTATTTGTCCAAAAGCAATTACACTTCTAAAATAATTTGTGTACTCCTCCGGCACAACTAAATCTTTATCAATCACACAAAACGACGCTTTTTCAGTTCTTTGAATAGCGTCTATTTTATGACCGCTTTTTGCGCCGTGAAAATAGATTTTCCCGTCGTCATACACATAACTGATTGGAACGGCGTAGGGATAATCGTTGTCGCCCAAAAGGGCAAGCACACCAGATGTCCCCTTATGCAGAATATCCGCAATCTCTTGCCGCGATAGTTCCTGTTTTTTTTGCCTCATTTCTCGAAATATCATATTGACCTCCACAAAAAAATAGACGTTTTTTTTTACTCCTTCCATGGCCGACTGGAGTAAGAATAAGCGTTTCTCGGCAGAAACATATTTTTATTTAGAATATCACAAATTGCATGGTAAGTCAATATCATTTTCCGGATTTTCATTTTTATATAGTGAGGGGGGAAAGTGCAACAAAAGCTGCCTTTCAAACGGGATATTGAGTGAGAGAAAGTAAAGGGTTTGGGATTTTCCCAACAAGCCAAAATCGCAAATGGGTACTCATTTGCTGTGCTTGCTCCCTACTCAAAACAAAGGAAAGGACGGGAAAGGAATGGAGAGGAAACGAAAAACGGAACACAATGATTTACTGCCGAAAAAGGGTAATCCCTTGCATGAAACCGTCTGCTACAAAATCGGCGGGACGGTCTTTGAAATTGAAACTTCCTGCGGCGGCTCCGAACTGCTCTATGACAAAATGAAACGGCTTATAAAATCGGAAACCGTGAAAACGCCTACTGACAAGGAAATGACGGAGCGTTATAATAGCGATAGCAACCTGTTTGTCGGGCGTTCATTACAGGAGGAATGAACAATGACAACAACGAAAAATTATCCCGACAGCATCACTGCTTTGTATGCGAGGCTTTCCCAAGAGGACGCTTTGGACGGAGAGAGCAACAGCATAGCCAACCACAAAAGCAATTCAGGATATTAGCTTTTCTGTTCAGGAAGGGGAATTTGTGGGGATTATGGGGGCATCCGGTTCCGGCAAGACCACTCTGCTCAACTGCATTTCCACTATTGATACGGTCAGCGCAGGGCATATCTATCTGAATGGAACCGATGTGACGGAAATCAATGAAAAGCAGATTGCCCGGTTTCGCCGGGAGAACCTTGGATTTGTGTTTCAGGACTTTAACCTGCTGGACACTCTGACCATTAGCGAGAATATTGCTTTGGCATTGACAATCAATAGAGTTCCCGCAGGTGAGATTGATGGTAGGGTACGAGAAATAGCCGGAAAGCTGAACATCACGGATATTCTTGACAAATATCCCTATCAGGTGTCTGGCGGTCAGAAGCAACGATGTGCTTGCGCCAGGGCAATCATCAATCAACCCAAACTGATTTTGGCAGATGAACCTACGGGCGCTCTGGACAGCCATTCATCCCAAATGCTACTTTCCGCTATCCAGAGTATCAATGAAACGCTTGGAGCGACAATTTTAATGGTAACACACGATGCTTTTTCCGCAAGTTACGCAAACCGTATTCTTTTTTTGCGTGACGGTACTATTTTTACGGAGATTTTCAAAGGCAGCAATTCCCGCAGGACTTTCTTTGAAAAAATTCTGGATGTCCTCACCATGACGGGAGGGGGCGTGAGTGATGTATGCTAAACTTGCATTTCGGAATATTCGCAGGAGCCTTCGGGATTATATCATCTACTTTGTGACGCTTACGCTGACTGCGGCATTGATGTATTCTTTCTTGGCACTGGGACTTTCCCCGGACATTCTTGCCATGACAGAAAATATGTCAATGCTTACCACTGGCATTTTGATACTGTCGGCACTAATTGCCTTTATGTCCTCGTTTGTCATTGGATATGCTGTTCGCTTCATGTTGGGCCAACGCAAAAAGGAATTTGCTGCCTATGAGCTGATGGGCATGGAAGTGAAAACCGTCCGCAATCTATTTTTGGTGGAAAATGGCATAATTGGCGGGGTAGCTTTTTTGCTGGGAGCTTTGATCGGAACCGGCTTATCCGGATTGCTAAATCAGGTTATCCAGAATATTTTCGAGGTTCCGCACACTTATCGGGTTTTGTTTTCTTTCCGCGCATGGGGAATGACACTTTTCTTCTTCATTCTGATGTATGGATTTGGAATGTTTCGCGCAGCAAAGGTTATCCGGCGGCAAAAAGTGATTGATCTGCTTTACGATAACCAAAAAAACGAGGAAATCGGTTTTCATTCTTTGCTTCGGAGTGTTCTAACTGGCTTACTCTCGATTGCTGTTATGGTTGCAGGTGTAATTCTGCTGGAAAAAGGACTTCACATCCAGACTAATGAAGCATTGTTGTATTGTGGCGGAGCCTGTCTGCTAATTCTTGTGGCTGTTTATGAGCTACACCGAAAGATCCCAGTTTTGCTGTACCTGCTTGCCAAACGAAACCCCCAGCGAAAATATCGAGAGGAAAATCTGTTTTTCTTGGGGCAGATTGGCAGGCGTATTCAATCTTCCGGGCGTACAATGGCTGTTGTGGCAATCTTGTTGACGATTTCTCTTACAACGATGTTTATAGGACTGACAATGGGCGCAGGCTATAAGGCCAATATGGAGGCGTATTATCCCTATGACGCCGGTGTAGCCATTGACGCACCCTTGACCAAGGATAGCATGAATTCTGTCCTCTCCTTTGTGGAGGAACGCTGCAAGGTGGAGGACAGTGCAACCTATTACTTATATACAGTTCCCGGTAAATCCATCGAAGCCTTGTCTTTGTCTGACTATAATCGCCTGCGAGAGATTTTAGGGCTTTCATCTGTTTCCATAAGTAATAACGAATTTTTAGTTCACTGTGATACATGGAATTATGTGGATGACATCCAGCAGAGATTGGAACAGCAGTCTGAAATTACATTGAATGGTCAGACCTTGACCGCAGCGGAAACGCCGATCCTGACTGAGCCAATGGAGCAGTATCAAATGGCAGGAACAAATGGATATGTGCTTGTCCTGCCGGATAAAGTGGCTTCACAGCTATCCGGGGAGAAAATTCGCCTTGTGATGAAACTGGCGGATGGTGGATACCCGGAACTTAGAAGCGAACTAAGACAGTTTTTGAATAGTGGAGAATGGTTGCCAGACATCCAACCCGGACAGGAACTACCGGAGAAAATGACAATGGGGATAACAGTAAAAGCGTGGGGTGTTGCCAATTCACTGACCGGATTTACAACTCTCTCCTTCTGCGGGCTGTATTTGAGTATTATTTTTATCATTCTTTCCTGCTCGGTTCTGGCTTTTGAACAGCTTTCTTCTATAGACAAAAACCGGAAAAATTATGCGGTGATTGATCGGCTGGGCGTATCAAGTCAGAAACAGGTTGCCTTGATACGCAAGGAACTTTCCACTGTGTTTTTTATCCCCTTGCTATTTCCCATCATACTTACCGTTTTCCTGATTGCAGGAACACAGCTCCTTTTCGGGAAATCGTTTTTGCAGGAAGGACTTGTGTTGTTCTATGGCATGGTGACAATTCTGTTATTCTGTGCTATTTACCTGACCTATTTTGGAGCAACAATGTTCCTGTTCAAAAAGGTAATTCTTCGGCCCAAAATAAGATAGAGATTGTTGAAAGGAACGGTATTGTATGAGCTGGGATATTGATGTTAGCGAAAAATTGTATCAACGCCTTGCAAATGAGATTTTCTTTCGTATTTTACACGGCAAATATAGAACAGGAGATAAAATGCCTTCTTACACCGAGCTGGCAAAAGAAGCTGGAAGTAGCCCGGAAACTGTTAGGAAAGCATTTCGAGAACTACAACATTATGGCGTGATTGAAAAAATGCGGCGAGGTTATTTTGTAACTGCGGATGAAGCGGTTGTAATGGCTTATCGTCAACAATATCTTACAACCATTGAGAAAAAATATCTTGTTGCAAAAGCAAAAGTAGAAATCTGAAACAGTATATTGAAGCTATCCTGCCCCGCCCGACGGGGAAAGAAAAAAACCGTTGCGGGGCAGATGCTTTCATGCGCTCATTTTACAATTATACCCTGACGGCGGTTTTGAACAAATTAAGGCCGCCGTTCTCTTTGCCCCTCAAACTGACGACGCCCTGACGCTGGCGAGATCGGCGGCTTACGGAGGGAGCCGCCATGAAGCAAAGAGCGTTTCGACAAATTAAGACAGTCTATGCACTGTCAAAAAAAGCCCGTCCCCGGCTACGGGGATAAGCGGCCATGAGTATGTACTATACCATGTAAATCAACTGCATATCGCTTCTTCTTTCGCCCGGTGGGTCTGCGACCTGCCGGGCGAAATTTGTTGTTTCCTGCGGCCCGCGCCACCGGCCAAAACTTTTTCAAAAAAATTTCCAAAAAGTGGCGTTTACCGGGTAGCTGGCGGCCTTTCATTTGTATCTTTGGCGGAAAGGGAGAGAACCACCGAAATCCCCCATAGAAAGGGGGTGAAAAGATGGAAACGATCCCCCGCAATGACTTTGATACGCGGAACCGCTATGACGCTTTCTGCAAGGCGGTACTTCGCAACGAGGCCAAAAACTACCTGTCGGAGATGGCGCGGCACCGCGACCGTGAAAAGTCGCTGGAAGCCCTGACCCAGCAGGAATTGGACAAGCTCTCCACCGTGGATCATTACCCCAGCGACAGCTACGTTTTTTCGTCGCATGGATATGACTTGCGGATCGACAACGAGCTTGTGGCCGAGGCTTTCGCCAGCCTGCCGGAACAGGAACAAAGCATTTTGATTTTGCACTGTGTTCTGGATATGGCAGACGGAGAAATCGGCAGCCTCATGGGAATGTCCCGCAGCGCCGTCCAGCGCCACAGGACAAGTACCCTGAAACAGTTGCGTGTGAAACTGATGGCGTTAATGCCGGGAGGGAGGTAAACGCGGATGAAGCAACCCACATTCAACGGCAAGGAGCTTCTTCCCCTTTCGGTGATGGAAGCTGCCCACGCTGGGGACGCAATGGCTATGGAACGAGTGCTGCGGTATTATGAGGGCTACATAAACAAGCTCTGCACCCGCACCTTGTACGACAGCAACGGCTTCCCTTATGTGTGCGTGGACGAGTACATGAAGCGCCGTCTGGAAATTAAGCTCATTCATTCCATCGTCGTTGCCTTAGAGTAACGGCACGGCCCCGGAAACGGAAATGTCTTTATTCTTCCTTTCCATGTTTCCGCTGACCCGGTGGCCGCTGGGTGTACCTTGACAAAAATGCCCGCAAGAGAACGGCGGCGCATCATAGGGCAAAACGGACACTTTCCGTCTGTGTCGAGCCATACGGCGGATGCGCCAAGAGGCTTTTCCCGTAGGGAAAAGCGGAGCGACCAACACCGCGCCGGAAAGCAAGTATGGCAGCTTGCGGGCGACGACACACAGACGGGCGATACTCCCTTATAGCCACAGTCCGAGCGTTAAAAGCGTCGCAGGCGATGGGTAGGGCCGCGTAAGAACCACGCGGGGGTGAAAGTCCCGTGGAGCTGCGCCAGCAGCCGTCCGTTATGGCCCATATTAAATTGCAACCTATTATTTTGGAAAACCGCTGTAAACTGTCTTTTTCAGGTACGCAGTTTAGGAGGTTTGACCTATGGAATATGGTTTAGGGAAATTGGAAGAAATGAGCCGTATGGAATATGGGGCTGCAAACAAGGACGAACTGGTGGACATTGAAACCGTCCACATTGACCCTGACCTGCCCCCGGCTGAACGGCTTTTGAATTATTTGGAACAGATTAAAAATCCGTACTGCTTCCGCTGCGGCGATACGGCGGTGCGGATCAGCTTTGCCGCCGATGGCGACAATCTGCAAAATATCCTGAAAAGGCACTTTGCAAGCGTAAAAGGAGGCTGATTTTTTCTTGTAACTATGGTATAATGATGCTGTGGTTATAGGGGATTGGAGGACAGTATGCCACGGAGAAAACAAAATCCACAATCCCTGAAACAGACCGTTAGTACAGCGATTAAAAAAATAGTTTGGAGGGTTGCAATCTATATCAGGCTTTCCAAGGACGACGGCAACGACGAAAGTTACAGCGTCAAGAACCAGAGGGAACGCCTGAACGACACATTAGAACAGCTCATGCTTGACGAGGACGGTATTGAATTTGTCGGTTATTATATCGACGATGGATTTACCGGAGTTGACAGCGACCGCGACGATTTCCAGCGGCTTTTGACGGATATTCACAATGGGAAAGTAAATTGTGTGCTTGTCAAAGACCTGTCCCGCCTCTCCCGTAATGATTGGGAATGTAAGTATTACCTGCAAATGCTCTTTGTGAAACTGAATGTTCGCTTTATCTCTTTGGAACTGCCGAAGCTGGACAGCTTCAAACGGCCCGAAGGAGTTTACGAGCTGGATGTTTCTTTCCAGAGTATGTATAACGAAAACCATTGCCGGGAAACTTCCATCAAAGTGCGGGGAACCTTAGACAAGAAACGCGAAAAGGGCCAGTTTATCGGAGCCTTTGCCCCATACGGGTATCTGAAAGACCCGGAGGACTACCATCACTTAGTTGTCAATCCAGAAACCGCCCCCGTCGTCAAAGACATTTTCCGCTGGTATATGGAGGGGATGTCAAAATCAGCAATCACAAAAGAATTGATTAGACTGGGTATTCCCAGCCCCTATGAGTACAAAAGGCAGCATGGAATGAAGTGCTTCAATCCACAGGCCGTAAAAAAAGGCGGTGTCGTCTATTGGTCTACCCGAACCGTAGACCAGATTTTGCACAATCCTACTTACATAGGGGATATGGTGCAGGGACGGCATAAAGTGACAAGCTACAAAATCCACGACATCATCCCCGTTGATGAAGCAGATTGGTTTTGGGTAGAGGGAACGCATGAAGCGATCATTGACGCCGATACCTTTCAAAAGGTACAGGATTTAATGAGCCGCAACACCCGCGTTTCTCCAAAGCGCAATAACCTGTATCTGTTTTCCGGCTTTCTCCGCTGCGCTGATTGTGGCCGGGGTATGGTACGGAACAGCTCACACGGCTATTCTTATTATAGCTGCCGTACCTATCGGACACTATCAAAGGATTTATGCACCGGCGGGAGCCACAATATCAAAGAGGACATTATCGCAGAAGCGGCCCTGAAAGCCATTCAAGCCCAGATTGCCCTTGTGGAAAACATGGCGGAAGTGATTAAGGAAATCAATTCTGCCCCGACCCGTATCAGCCGGACGATCTTCATTGATAATCTTCTGAAAGACAAGGAACGGGAATTGCAGAAAACAGCCGGTATTTCCGACAGCCTGTATATGGACTGGAAGAACGGCGACATTACCCGCGAAGAATATCACCGAATGAAAGCCCGGTTCCAGACGGAAGCTGAACAGCTCAAACAAGCGATTGCAAACCTGCAAGAAGAACGCAAAGAGTATGAAAAGGAAGTTACGACCGACGACCCTTACCTGACCACTTTCCTGAAATATAAGAACATCAAGGAACTGGACAGGAATATCGTGGTTGATCTGATCGACGTGATTTACATTCATGCTGACAAAGGCGTTGAAATCCACTTCAAATTTCAAGACCAGCATAAACGCCTGATGGAGTTTATCGACAACAACCTTGCCGCCGCACGGCGGTCAAAAATTAAAGCCGTCTGATTGGCGGCCTGCGGTTTTCTAATCTTCTTATTTCCCTTTTGTGTATAAATACATGAAGCGGTGGCCTCGTCCAGCAGGATGATGGGCGCATCCTTCAGGAAGGCGCGGGCGATGGAAATGCGCTGACGCTCGCCGCCGGAAAGCTCGCAGCCGTTCTCGCCGATGTTGGCGTTCCAACTGTCGGGCAGTTTTTCGGCAAACTTGTCCACATTGGCGAGCTTTGCCGCCGCAATCACCTCTGCGTCCGTCGCGTCCTTTCTGCCGATGCGGATGTTTTCCAAAATGCTGTTGTCAAACAGCGTCACATCCTGAAAAACAATGGCATACAGGCTCATCAGCTTTTCCGGGTCGATCTTCGACACATCCATGCCGCCCACGGTGATCCTCCCTCGGTCGATATCCCAGAACCGCGCCGCCAGCCGGGAAACGGTGGTCTTGCCGCCGCCGGATGGCCCGACCAGCGCCGTGACCTGTCCTTGTTTCGCCGTAAAGGACACGTCTTTCAGCACCGTTTCGCCGCCCTGATAGGCAAACCCCACATGGTCGAACACGATATCGCAGTTGCGATTGGTGAGCTGTTCGCTGCCGGTCTGCACGGGTCAATCCAGACTCTCATTCATCCGCTCGATGTTGCTGTTCGTGCCGATGATGGCGGCGAGGTTTTGCAGCGTTCCCTCCAAAGGATCGTACAGGCGGGAGACCACCAGCAGAAACATGAAGAAGGTCAAAACGTCCAATTCGCCCTTGACCAGCAGCGATGCGCCCGTGAGGGCGGTAGTGGCGATGCCCAGCCGCAGAACAAGCCCGGCGGACACCACGAAGACGGACGTTCCCAGCTCGCTCTTGATGAGGCGGCTCTCCACAGCGCGGATTTTCTGTTCCAGCCCGGCAAGATAAGCACTTTCGGCGTTGTTGGCGCGCAGGTCGGGCATCGCTTCGATGCACTCCTGAACGCCGTCCTCGCAGGCAACCTTTGCCGCCGTCGCTTTGCGGGAAAGCCTTTTCTGCACGCCGGACGCCAGCGCGACGATGGCAAACGCCACAGGCAGCGGCCAGATGGCGGCAAGCGCCATGCGCCAGTTGAAAAACAGCATCGACACGGCGATAACCGTGGTGGAGAGCATCGCGCCATACAGCGGCGCGACAAAGTGGGATTGGCTCTGCTCCAGCACGGCGCAGTCGTTCATAATGGAGGAGGTCAGGTCGGCGAGATCCTTCTTTCCGAAGAACGACAGCGGAATCTTCCGCAGTTTCTCCGCAAGCCCCACCCGGCGCACGCCGGATTCCACATAGGTGACAAGGAACGTGTTGTCGTATTCAAGCCGTGTGCAGATCACGATGAACAGCACCGCCGCAATGCAGCCGATGGCATAGAACGGGATTCGCTCTGCCGTCAGCGTACCACGCATGACGTCGCCCACCAGCAGGTACAAAAGCCCCACCGGCAGCATGAAGGAGATGTTTTGCAGCGCACAGCACAACATGCCCTTGATGTTGTCCACCGCGCCCTTGCGGGAGAGGGCATAGCGCCTTTGTAGATACTGAATCATCGCTCAAGCCTCCTTTGCCACTTTCCATTGGACAGACTGCTGATAATCCCGCCACATCGTGCCGAACAGACTGTCCGCCTGTCCGGACAGCTCCGCAAAGCTGCCACTTTCCGCAAGACGTCCCTCTTTTAAGACATAGATGCGGTCGGCATTCACGACCGTGGACAGACGGTGAGCGATCATAATGACGGTGCGCCCCTTTGCCAGCGCATTGAAGGCCGCCTGCACCTTCGTCTCGTTGTCGGGGTCTGCAAAGGCGGTCGCCTCATCCAGAATCAGCACCGGCGCGTTTTTCAGCATGGCGCGGGCGATGGCAAGCCGCTGGGTCTCGCCGCCGGAGAGGTAGACGCCCTGCGAACCGATGACCGTGTGCACGCCGTCCGGGAATTTCTCGATGATATCCATGCACTGCGCGGCGCTGAGCGCCGCCAGCACTTCCCCATCCGTAGCGTTCGGCTTGCCCATGCGCACGTTATCCAGAATACTGCCCTTGATGAGGCGGCTGTTCTGGAACACGAAGGAAACCGTGTCCATC
>ERZ773131.1880-NODE-1880-length-14252-cov-3.899768_pt1 | contig 14252 bp, 11 predicted proteins | sample MGYA00511082_ERZ773131 | MGnify/ENA primary metagenome ERZ773131 (study PRJEB29015, sample SAMEA2737813) | human gut metagenome | biome: human gut; feature: human-associated habitat; material: faeces | place: China | collected 2012 ... | reverse complement strand
TACCACCGGAAAAGCCGCTTCCACGGGTCAAGTATGCATTGACTTCATCATCCGGACGGTTCCAGTTTTCTGTAGAAAATGCATAGACTGTCAGGTACTTGATTCCCATACGCCATGCTTCTTCACAGATCTTCTCAACGTTCTTGGCTCCCTGTGCGTGTCCGTAATTTCTCGGCATTCCTTTTGATTTTGCCCAGCGTCCGTTTCCATCTAAAATAATCGCAATATGCTGTGGTACGTTCATTTTCTTATCCTCTCTGTCGCAACTTTCTTTAAAGAAGAAATGGAGGCCTTAAATAAGCCTCCATGTTCTTAAAAACTTATCTGCGTACAAATAATCTGTAAACAGTTTTTCCACATTACAATCTGACAATTCAGCTCTGCTGTTTTTCGATTTAGACTGTCATGATTTCCTTGGACTTCGCCTCTACCATTTTGTCAATCTTAGCAACATACTTGTCTGTGATCTTCTGAAGTTCATCTTCAAGATCTTTGATCTCATCTTCAGAAATTTCCGTTCCTTTCAGTTTCTTGAAAGCAACATTTCCATCACGACGGACATTACGTACAGCAACTTTCGCTTCCTCACCTTTTTTCTTAACCTCTTTCGCAAGTTCTTTTCTGCGGTCCTCTGTCAGTTCTGGGAATACCAGACGGATAGATGTTCCATCATTTGTCGGGTTGATTCCGATATCAGATGTAAGAATTGCTTTCTCAATTGCCTTGAGCATGCTCTTCTCCCATGGCTGGATCTGGATCATACGTGCTTCCGGTACAGATACATTCGCTACCTGCTGGATCGGTGTTGGTGTTCCGTAGTAATCAACTGCCAGCTTATCCAGTACATGTGGGTTTGCACGCCCTGCACGGATTGTAGCAAGTTCTCCATCCAGATTGTTAATTGTCTTTGTCATCTTATCATCATAGATTTTGTTTTTTTCATTCATGCTGTAATTCCTCCGCTATTTAAAATAGTTTATACAGTAACTTTTGTTCCTGTGAATTTTCCCTGCATTGTATTTACAATACTATTCTCTTCATTAAGTCCGAATACAAGCATCGGCATCTTATTCTCAAGGCACATGATCGATGCGGTCAGATCTACTGCCATAAGCTTCTTATCGATGATTTCCTGAATAGAAATCTCATCATACTTCTTCGCTTCCGGATTCACCTTCGGATCGCTGTCATAGATTCCGTCAATTGCTTTTGCAAGAAGCATTGCATCTGCTTCAATCTCAATTGCACGGAGAACAGCTCCTGTATCTGTTGAAAAATACGGATGTCCTGTGCCACCTGCGAAAAAGATTACTTTTCCTTCGTTCAGTGCTTCCACTGCTGCATCTTTTGAAAACAGGGAAGTGAATGCTCCACAGACAAATGGAGTGAAAACCTCTGTCTTCATGCCTACATGTCTGAAAATATCGGATACATAGATGCAGTTCATCACCGTTGCAAGCATTCCCATGTGGTCGCCCACCACGCGATTCATGCCGGCTTTAGCTAATTTTGCGCCACGGAATAAGTTACCACCGCCGAGTACAACACCAACTTCCACGCCCATTTCAATTAATTCTTTAATCTCTAACGCCATACGATCAAGGATTGAAGGATCGATACCGAAGCCCTCATCTCCTTGTAATGCTTCACCACTTAATTTCAATAAAATACGTTTGTAAATTGGTTGGCTCATTTGTCTTTTCCTTTGTCGGTTACAAAATTTGGCTTATTCTAGCAAAAGAGCGAAAAAGTTAAAAATGGAAATTGGTCAGAAAAGTGCGATAAAATATCGTCGTTTTGATTTTATAGGTAAACTTTATGAAGATTTCAAAAACCTCACAAATTTTAACCGCACTTTTTTCTTTGGCTTGCGCCATTGTTGCCGGTTATTTAATTTTACGCGGCTCAGGAATGTTTCCAGAGCCATCTATTAGTCTGATTTTACTCGCGGCTATTTTCATTATTCTATTAAGTAGCAGCCGAAAATCTTTCTATTTTATTTTATTACCCTTAGTTTGCTTACACGCAATTTATACGCCGACAGGCTTAAATTTTGGTGCGCCAAGCTACCAATATATTGCATCGGTTCTCGCGACAGATATGTTAGAGACCAAAGAGTTTCTCATGCAAATCCCTATGAGCAGCTATTTAGCGGCATTAGCTATTCCAGTTTTAGTCTTTTTACATTACAAAAGTGCGGTCAAATTTGGGGTGAAATTTTATCGCAATAAAACATTCATTGCCCTCGCTACCCTGTTGATTGGCTACAACTTACCGATTGCTGCGCCATTAAAAGAAACGATAGATTCGAGTGTAGAAATTGTTAATGAATGGCAAAAATTGAAAAAAATGTCACAGGAAAGCAGCTGGGGACAATCCACATTAGAAAATTCTCAATACCAAGATTATGTGATTATTTTGGGTGAAAGTGCGCGAAAAGATTACTTGCATGCGTATGGATACCCCGTCAATGACACACCATTTATGTCATCTGCAAATGGTACACTGATTGATGGCATGACATCCGCTGGAACCAACACTGTCGCCTCATTACGCTTGATGCTAACTTTACCAGACAAAGAAAAGTGGGAGCCAAACTATGATTTAAGCTTAGTGGATCTCATTAAGTCTGCAGGTCTGAAAACCTACTGGCTTTCTAATCAAGGTTTCTTAGGTGAATACGACACGCCGGTCGCCTCACTTGCCTCAAAATCTGATGAAACCATTTTCTTGAAAAAAGGTGGAAGCTTTAATTCGACAAACTACAGCGATTTTGATTTAATCCCTAAATTCGCTCAAGTTTTAGAAGATCCAACGCAAGGTAAACGCTTTATTGTATTACACATTTATGGTTCACATCCGCTTGCTTGCGATCGCGTTGAAGATTACCCGAAAATTTTCAATGACAATGACATTGAGAAAAAGAACGAATACTTAAATTGCTATATTACATCCATTAAGAAAACCGATGATTTTATTAAGAAAGTGTATGAAACGCTCAAAGAAAACGAGCAAAAAACACACCGCACTTTCTCGATGATTTATTTTTCAGATCATGGTTTATGTCATCAAGAAGATGATAAACACGGTGTAACCTTGTTTAACCAAAACTGTCACAGCCAATTACATCATAATATTCCGCTCTTTAAGATTTCATCTGATGATACGGCACGTAAAGAATACAAAGCCTTTAAATCTGGTCTGAATTTCTTAGAAGGTATTGCTAATTGGATTGGAATTAAAAATCCGAAGCTGACATTAGAAGAAGATTTATTCTCTGAACAAGCTGACAAAGATGACTATGGACTGAAAAAACTGATTGAAGAAAAATATCGTAAAGATGCAGACCCTGCCATCGATATTCGTCCAAAGAAATAGAAAATCTCAAATTTCAGACAACAAAAAAGCCGATATTCAATATCGGCTTTTTTTATATCTCAATAGAGAAAATTAAGCGTTACCGCCAGTGATTTTTGCAACTTCAGCTGCGAAATCTTCTTCTTTTTTCTCAATACCTTCACCCACTTCTAAACGGATGAAGTTAGACACTGAAGTGTTTACTGATTTTAAGAAGTCACCTACAGATACTGAAGGATCCATTACGAATGGTTGACCTGTTAATGAAACTTCACCAGTGAATTTCTTCATACGGCCTTCAACCATTTTCTCTGCGATTTCTTTTGGTTTACCTGAGTTAACTGCGATATCAATTTGAATTTGACGCTCGTGTTCAACAACATCTGCAGATACATCTTCTGGGTTCACGAATTCTGGTTTAGATGCCGCTACGTGCATTGCCACTTTTTTAAGTTCATCTTCTGAACCTTCACCTGCCACTAATACACCGATTTTTGCACCGTGTAAGTATTGAGCAATAACTTGACCTTCTAAGTAAGCAACACGACGGATGTTCATGTTCTCACCGATTTTAGCCACTAATGCAGCACGTTTTTCTTCAAATTGTGCTTGTAATGCTTCGATAGTGGTGCCTTTGTGTGCTGCTGCGAAATCAGCTACTTCGTTTGCTAAACCTAAGAAGCCAGCATCTTTTGCTACGAAGTCAGTTTCACAGTTCATTTCAACTAATACACCGAAACCATTTTGTACACGAGCAAGGATAACACCTTCAGCTGCAACACGGCCTGCTTTTTTAGCAGCTTTAGCTTGACCAGATTTACGCATGTTGTCGATTGCTAACTCGATATCACCGTTTGCTTCAACTAATGCTTTTTTACATTCCATCATACCGGCACCGGTACGTTCACGAAGTTCTTTTACTAATGATGCTGTGATTTCAGCCATTTTAAAAATCCTCTGTCGAAAGTACGATTCATTTTGACCGTACTTTTAGATAAAAATATAGGGGCTAAATTTTAGCCCCTATGCCAATTAATCGTTTGATTATTAAGGGCTTCGCCTTATTGCAAAACTTAAATTATTCTGCGTCAGCTGCTAATTCTTCAGCAACTTGAGCTTCGTTACCACGACCTTCTTTAACCGCTGCTGCAGCTGCAGAAACGTAAAGTTGGATAGCACGAGTCGCATCATCGTTACCAGGGATAACGAAATCTACGCCAGCTGGAGTTGAGTTAGTATCAACGATAGCAAATACAGGAATACCTAGGTTGTTTGCTTCTTTAACAGCAATATGTTCGTGGTCTGCACCGATAACGAATAACGCATCTGGTAAGCCGCCCATATCTTTGATACCGCCAAGGCTTAATTCAAGTTTTTCCATCTCACGGGTACGCATTAACGCTTCTTTTTTGGTTAATTTGTCAAAAGTACCGTCTTGAGATTGAGTTTCTAAATCTTTTAAACGTTTAATTGATTGACGAACGGTTTTCCAGTTAGTCAACATACCACCTAACCAACGGTGGTTTACATAATATTGTTGACAGTCTAATGCTGCAGCTTGTACTGCTTCTTGAGCCGCGCGTTTAGTACCAACGAATAATACTTTACCGTTGTTGCTAGCAATACGGGTTAATTCCGCTAAAGCTTCGTTGAATAAAGGTAAAGTTTTTTCTAAGTTGATGATATGAACACCGTTACGAGCACCAAAAATGAAAGGTTTCATTTGTGGATTCCAGTAACGAGTTTGGTGTCCGAAGTGTACGCCCGCGTTGATCATGTCGCGCATTGAAACTTGTGCCATAATATTTTCCTTTTGTTGGGGTTGAGCCTCCACATATCAGCTAATCGACCGTTTGGCACCCCGATTAAGCCTTAATGATATGTGTGTGTTGTTAATAATTAAAAACGCTGCTTTTGAAACCCAAAAACAGCGGTGCGATTTATACCATAAAGTGCGGTCAAAAACCAGTTTATTTTGTCAAATTTATTACTTTTCTTGCTTTAATAAACAATAAAGGGGGACGATGCCGCAAATCTTTAAATTCATCATGCCATTGTGGCTGCTCGGCTAACATGGGTTCAGCCATTTGTTCAATTTGAAAACCTGCAGCAATTAAATCATTAATAATCGTTGCCGTCGTGCGGTGATAGGTTTTAAAAGGTTGTTGAAACCAATTCCGCTCTCTCAATCCTTCATCACGGTAATGATTTAAACGATAAGCGACTTGCTGTTTTTTCTCATTTTTTTCCCAGCGCTCCCCTTCTTTATGGCAAGTTGTAATCGGATGCTCTTGGGAAAAAACCAGTGTGCCGTTAGGCTTAAGTTTGTTGGCAATGGAAGCTAATAAAGCAGAAAAATCTTCAATATAATGAAACGCAAAAGAGCTGGTAATGACATCAAAATCACTTTCTGGCAATTCTGACAATTTTTCCATCGGTAGCTGATATAACGAGAAACGACCTGAAAACTGACCGCACTTTTGTAGATCTTTTTCGGCTTGTTCGAGCATTTTAACTGAAAGATCGGTTCCCACGACACTCTCCACATCGCGTTCTAGATAGCGTTGCAAATGTCCGCCCGTTCCACAACCTAGATCGAGTAATTTTTTCCCTTGTAAATCAGGTAATAGGGAAAGCATCGTTGGCTTTTCCACTATTTCATTAAGACTGATGGGATTAGATCGAAGTTTTTGATAAAGCACAAAGAAGTTTTCTTTATCGTAAACACTCGTTTTGTTATTCATTTTGTTTCCTATGCAAAATTAAAAAGGGCGTATTTGATACGCCCCTACTATATTAACGTGAAAACTTATCCTGCGAAACTTGCAAACCATCCTAAGTTTGCGCCTACTTGTGCCACAATATTTAACACACCGAATAAGATCACAAAGCCAATCATAAAATTACCACCATAGACTTTATAAGTTGCATCTGGGAATTTTTGGCGACTTGCTCTAGCAAGCAGTGCTGGCACGATTGCTGCCCAAATGGTTGCGGCTAATCCAGCATAACCAATGGCAATCACGAAGCCATAAGGGAATTGTAAACTTAACAATAACGGCGGTAAGAACGTCACCAATGTAGTTTTGGTTCTGCCTAATAAGCTGTCATCAAATTTAAATAAATCAGCAATATAATCAAATAACCCTAAAGTCACCCCTAAGAATGAAGTCGCAATGGCCATATAAGCAAAGAAATTCAACACAACGGCAATGTATTCTACTTCAATGTATTTGTGTAACGCTTCTAATAATGCTGATACATCGCCACCTTTTTCAATCACGGGAGCAAACTCGGTACGCGGTAAATTACCTTGCACCGCAAGCTGCCATAAAATGTAAATCACTAATGCTAGGCCCGTACCGATAAAGATCGATTTCATCACGCGACGACCATCACGATCGTAATATTTGACGAGACTCGGTACATTTCCATGGAAACCAAAAGACACTAAACAAACAGGAAGTGCGGTCAATAAATAAGGCAAATAGCTTTGTTCACCATCCGCAATGGTATTAAATAACACCTCTGTTTTCACAGAGCTCAATAAACCGGCTGTAGAAAGGAAGAAAGCCACCACCATTCCAACGATCAAAATGGTTGTGAAACGATCCACGGCTTTAGTAGAAAGCCATACGAAAGCTGCAAGAATAAAACAGAAAATTAAAGAGCCCGAAGTACGTCCAATATCGACCGCACTTTCAGCGGAACCAAAGGCTTGATTGAGCAAGTTTTGTGTAATACCGCCGCCAGAGGTGATATAGGCATAGGTTAAAATATACAACACGAAAGCCACAGAAAGGCCGTTGATAATATTCCAACCTTTTCCTAACAAATCTTTCACGATGGTGTCAAAGCTTGAGCCGGTAGGATAATGTAAGTTGGCTTCTAAGATCATCAAACCTGATGTGGTCATACAAAACCAGGTGTAAACCAAAGCTAGAATAGAGCCGATAAACCATACACCCGCCGTCGAGGTTGGGTTCGCGAGCATACCTGCACCAATTGCGGTACCCGCAATAATCATGGCGCCGCCTAATAAAGAAGGAGATTTTTTTATTGTCATCGTTAAGTCCTAAAATAAAAATTTGCACTATTATAGTAGTACAAAATTAAAAGACAATCTTTTTGTATCGACAAAACGCAATAAATTCATATAATCAGCCATCTCAACAAAAGGATAATTTATGAAAAAACAACTCAAAAGTTTTGCTTTTGCTGTATTAGCAGGGGCGGTTATCACGTCTTGTGCGGATTCTGCCTCAATCAATCAAGAAGCAGCAAGCAGCTACACACAAGAAATGGGGAAAATTCGCTCACAAGGTGCGATTGATACCACATCAAATACCGCAAAACGCATTCATAATGTGTTCAATAAAATGGTGCCTTATGCTAACCAAGCGAATGAAACAGGTTTAGAGTTTAATTGGCAAATTAATGTCATTAAGTCCAAAGAACTTAATGCTTGGGCTATGCCGGGCGGGAAAATGGCTTTCTATACAGGTTTAGTCGATACTTTACAACTAAACGATAATGAAATCGCCGTCGTTATGGGGCATGAAATGGCACACGCCTTAAAAGAGCACGGTAAAGCTAAAGCTAACTTCGGTACGATAAGCGCTATTGCAGGTGCAGTTGGTGGAACAGCATTATCTGCCGTAGTCGGGGCAGATATGACAGATTTAGTCACACTGACGAAAGACTTTGCGTTAGATAAACCTTACTCTCGTAGTGCAGAAACTGAAGCGGATGAAGTGGGGCTGATGTTAATGGCTCGCTCAGGTTATAACCCTCAAGTTGCGCCTGGCTTATGGCAAAAAATGGCAAAAGCCTCGGGTGGCTCTCAAGGCGTTCTCGACGTATTAGCTTCAACTCACCCAAGCGATGCTTCTCGTGAAGAAAACTTGAAACGCTTATTACCCGAAGCGATGGAACTTTATAAAGCGGCAAAAAATAAAAATGGTTAAATAAAAACGGTTAAAAATTTGACCGCACTTTCATAAATAAAAAGCGAACATTATGTTCGCTTTTTTAATCTCTAAAAGAAAACCGCACTTGAAAAATCAACGTGCGGTTTATTTTATGCCATGTTTAATTAATGTTGTTCGTTAATGTGACCTTCAATTGGTTTTACATTTTCATCAAACACTGGTAACGGTTTGTGTTCGCTTGCAATGTAAGAATAAATCACTGGCAACACGAACAAGGTAAACAATGTACCGATTGCCAAACCTGCCACGATAACGATACCAATACTGAAACGAGATACCGCACCTGCACCTGTTGCATAAAGCAACGGTACAAGGCCTGCAATCATCGCTGCGGTTGTCATCAGAATTGGACGTAAACGTACTTTAGCCGCTTCGGTAATCGCTTCAACACGCGTTTTACCATGATTTAACTGCTCTTCTTTCGCTACTTCACACATTAAAATACCGTGTTTTGTGATAAGACCAACTAGGGTAATCAAACCAACCTGTGAGTAGATATTTAGCGTTGTCCCTGCAATACCAATAAATCCGAAAGCATTTAAGGCTAACAATGCGCCACTCACGGCTAACGGTACGGAAATCATAATCACGATTGGATCGCGAATTGATTCAAACTGAATCGCCAAGACTAAGAAAATAATCACTACCGCAAGTAAGAACGTTACAGCAAGTGCATTACCTTCTTGTACTAACTGACGCGCTTCACCTTTAAAGTCATAGTTATAACCCTGTGGTAACGTATTTTTCGCATTGTCTTGCAACCATTGGATTGCATCACCAATTGAAGTACCAGGCATTGGCACTGCACTGATTACCGCTGAGTTCAATTGGCTAAAACGCGGTAATGAACTTGGTTGAGGTTCTAATGTTGCTGTTACTAAGCTACTTAATGGCACAGAGGTACCATTTGCTGCGGTGATGTAATACTTATTAAAACTTTCCGGCGATAAACGATTGTCACGTTTTACTTGAGAAATAATTTTGTAAGCTCGACCATCAATATCCACACGTTCAATAGTTGCGGCAGATAAGAAACTCCCTAATGTACGGCTGATTTGTTGCATTGTAATACCGTAAGTCCCCGCTTTTTCACGGTCGATCTTAATACGCATTTGAGCGGTATCAAATTTAAGATCGAGATTGGTATAAACGAACTTGCTGGATTTTTGCATATCCTCTAAGAATTTACCCGCCACATTTGCTAAATCACCGTAGTCTTGTGATGTGCTGATCACAAAACCAATTGGAGGACCTTGCTCCCCTGTATTAATTTCTGGGAACGCAAAGCCTTGTACAGACACTTCAGGAATAGATTTCGCTTTTTCATTCAACTCATTCATGATAGCTGTTTGGCTTTTTGAGCGTTCTTTCCAATCTTTTAAAGTCACAACGTTTAAAGATTGGTTAGAGCTTGGAGCCCCTGCAATCGTCATCGCAAACTGTACTTCTGGCGTATTGGTTAAAATCTCTTGATAAGGTGCCATCGCATTTTGCACATAATCCACGTTCACGTTAGAAGGTGCAGAACCGATTGCCAAAAATGCGCCTTTATCTTCTGTAGGTGTTAATTCACTTGAAAGTGATTTAAACAACACGGGTAAGGTTGCAAAAATGATTGCCGCAAACATCAACATACATTTACGGTTTACCATCACCAAATCAAGTACATACGCATAAGCTGCATTCACTTTACTAAGGGTATGCTCTACTCGTTGTTCCAATTTACTTGGAGCCTCATTGGATTTTAGCAATTTACTGGTCATCATTGGTGAAAGCGTTAATGCTACGATACCGGAAATAAATACTGCTCCAGCAAGGGTTAAAGCAAACTCTTTAAACAACGTACCCGTAATACCGCCCATTAACGCCATTGGAGAATATACTGCAATCAAGGCTATAGTCATGGAAATAACCGGAACGGCAATTTCACGCGTACCAATAATCGCCGCACGGAATGGTGTTTCACCTAACTTAATGTGGCGGTCTACGTTTTCCAATACCACAATCGCATCATCCACCACCAAACCAATGGCTAGAACCAATGCCAGCAAAGTCATCAAGTTAATAGAGAAATCAAATGATTGAAGCAACATAATTACCCCAATTAATGAAATCGGAATGGTGATAACCGGGATTAAAATCGCACGGAATGAACCAATAAACATGGTAATCACCACCAACACGATCAGCGTTGCCTCAACAATCGTTTTGATTACTTCATTAATGGAGTTATTAATCGCAATTGTACGGTCATATAAGATGTCAGATTCAATAGCATCCGGCAGATTATTTTTAATACTGTCATATAGCGGACGCACTTTCGCAGCTACCGTTAATGGGTTTGCTGACGAAGTTGGATTAATCGCTAATACAACGGAATCTGCGCCATTCGCTACCGCACGTGAGCTATCGCTTGATTTATTTAATTCAATATCAGCGATATCGCGTAAACGTACTAACTTATCACCGTTTGATGTCACAATTAAGTTGCTTAATTCTTCAACCGATTTTGTCGTAGTTTCTACTTTGTTTTTATAGGTCACAAAATAGCCATTATCATTACCTGCTGCTGTTTGAACGTTATTCGCCGATAATGCTGACATCACCTGTGTTGCCGAAAGGTTTTGAGCCGCCATTTTTTCTGGGTCTAACCAAACACGAAGTGCGTACTCCGAAGCACCAAAGATCTGTACACTCGCCACACCTTCTACGGTAAAGAATTGTGGTTTCACTACGCGTTGAATATAGTCAGTCACTTGGCTTGCATCAAGTTTGTTAGAACGGAAACTAATATACATAATCCCCGAACCACCGGTTGATGAAGAAATCGTTGGATCTTCAATACCACTTGGTAATTCAGAACGAACTGAGTTAACTTTAGCTAAAACATCTGCCAAGGCCGCATTCGGATCCGTATTTAATTTCATTTTTACGGTGACAGTTGACGTACTTGGGCTAGAGCTTGAAGACATATAGTCCACATTATCTGCTTGCGCTACCGCCTCTTCAATTTTGGAAGTAACAAACGCTTGAATTAAGTTCGCATCCGCCCCTGGATATGCAGTGGTCACCGTAATCACCGTCGTAGTCATTTTCGGATATTCGCGCACAGCCAATTTCGAGATCGCTTGTAAACCTAAAATAATGATTAACAAGCTAATCGAAACCGCCAAAACAGGGCGACGAATAAATATATCGGTAAATCTCATTCGCTTTTCCTAATTAAAGATTCGTTTTATTTGCAGGTTGTTCTGTACCCACGCCCGCTTTATCTGCAACAGAAACTAATGCACCATTACTTAAGTTTTGCTGACCACCGGTCACAATTTTATCGCCAACTTTGACTTCATCGCCTTTTAATTGTGCATAAATACCTTGACGATCTTTCGTAAATACAGTGATTGATTTTGCACGGTACATATTTGCTGCTTTTTCTGCGCCGCCTAATTTCTCAATATCTTCATCGGAAAGTGCGGTCAAAATATAAAGCGATTCGCCATACATGTTGTAGCTCACTGCCACTTGTGGCACAACGATTTGATTATGCTCAGTTGGTAAAGCAACATTTAAGCGAGTAAACATACCGGATAATAATTTTGCTCCATCTTCTGGTTCAAACGTTGCTTGAACATCGACTAAACCCGTTGAAGAATTAATTGCTGGCTCAATTGCTGTAACCTTCGCGGCAAAAGTTTCACCTTTACGCGCATCTGCCGTAGCCGTTACTTTTTGACCAATATGCAATTTATCTAATAGGTTTTGAGCAATCGCAAAATCCACTTTCATAGAAGAACGATCTTCCACACGCACAATTTCAGTACCGTTTGAAACGTACTGACCAGCATTCACTTTCACGATACCGGCTTTACCATCAAATGGTGCCACGATTTGGCGACGTTCAATCGCCGCTTTTAATGACTCAATATTTGCCGCTTGTGCTTCATAAGCTGCTTTTGCATTATCTAATTCTTGACGAGAAACAGCCCCGCTGCCCGCAAGGTTTGCATAACGTTGATAAGTTTGACGTAATGACACCACCTGAGCTTGTGCGGCTTGTAAGCTTGCACGCTCAACTGAGCTATCTAACTCAACTAACAAATCACCTTTTTTCACGCTCTGTCCATTTTGCACGAGCACTTTAGACACGGTTCCTGCACTTTGAGCGCTTAACATCGCCCCTTGATTCGGACGAACAAGACCTGTCGTTTCAATGATTGGTGTCCATTCTGAAGCCTTAACTGTCATTGCAGTCACAGGAGAGGCTGTTTCTGGTTTATTTGCTAAGAAATCAGCAATGCCTTTTGCCTTCATTTGATTAAGGAAAATCATTGCTGCAAAAATTAACACAAATACGCCTAACGCTAATTTCAAAAAGAAAACGTGTGAACGCTTTGGTCTATTAGTTTGAGTTATACTCATTTGGAAAACTCCATTAAGACAATAAAATGACTACTTCTGAATTGCACGCCAAGAGCGTTCAATGACAGATTCTAACATCGCATCGGTTACTGCCGTACCGAGAAACTTGATATCTGAGGCTAAAACTATTGCCGTTTTAAGACTCAGCAAAAATAACATGTGAGGATCTAAATCAGCTAACACATTTGCGGCTTGTCCCTTGAGACAAAACTGATCCCAACACGAATGCTCCATTTCTTTGCAGGTTTCAATAAACTCTGGTAAAGATCGATATTGGTTCATGTTTAACAGAATCGTTGGATTTTCTTGAAGAAAATGCCAAATATTCCACCACATTTTTCTGTATTGCTCGAAAAAAGATTGGCTTTCATCAAAACCTTCTTCAATCGCCACAGCAAACTTATTGAACACTCGACGAGCAAATTGTGCTAATAACTCGTCTTTACTCTTAAAATAAAGATAAATCGTACCCGCTGCGATGCCAGCTTCCTTGGCTAACTTATGCATAGAAAGATAATGTAATCCTTCTTTTGCCATAAGACGATCTGTTGCATCAAAGATCTGCTCGCTGACATCAAGCTTCGTTTTAGAGGCTTTTACTTGTCGCATAATAAAAAATTAAATTCTTAGAGTTATATATGAGAAAGGTCATTTAAGATGAATATCAAAAATGAATGAACGTTCATTTTATTGATTTTTCATTTTTTGGCAAGTGAAAATATAAAAAAAGTGCGGTTATTTTTAACCGCACTTTTAAATTCTGAATTACATTCCAATCACAACGCAACTCGCCACTGATTTTGCTTTATCTTGTGCTGCTGTTGCTGCATCTCGGCTACCAAATGGTCCTACACGTACGCGGTTCCATTCTTCACTTGTCGCAATTTGTGCATTTACGCCAGCCATCGCTAGACGACCTTGTAAGCTTTCTGCTTGCGCACGATTTTTAAATGCACCACATTGTAAACCGAATTTTTTGCCGCCAGCCTGTACTTGTTGTTCAGCTGGTTTCGGTTCTGCTTTTTTCGGTTGCTCAGTTTTAGCAGGTTCCGTTTTTGCGGGTTCAGCTTTCACCACTTCTACTTTTTTCGGAGGTTCAGGCTTTTTAACTGGCTCTGTTTTTTTAACTGGCTCAGGCTTTTTCGCTTCTGGGTTTGCTGTTTGCTGAGCTAGCTGAGTTTGAGCTGTCTGTGCTGGTTGAGCTTGCTGTGCTTGAGCAGCAGCTTTTTCTGCATTCGCCGCTTCTTGCTCTTTACGCTGAGCTTCTAATTTTTTCGCTTCTTCTGCAGCCTTTTGCTCTTTTTCCATTTGGATGAGCACTTGACGTTGTTCTTCCGTCAAACGCATATTTTTTTCAACGGAAGAAGGATTATTATCCACTGGCACCGTACGGGTTTCTAATTCTTTAATGTAGTGCCATACTTCTTCTGGACGATTTGGTAACACACTTTTCGGTTGCGGTTTTTCTGGTTGAACCGTTGTTGT
>ERZ773131.1868-NODE-1868-length-14300-cov-4.244156_pt1 | contig 14300 bp, 9 predicted proteins | sample MGYA00511082_ERZ773131 | MGnify/ENA primary metagenome ERZ773131 (study PRJEB29015, sample SAMEA2737813) | human gut metagenome | biome: human gut; feature: human-associated habitat; material: faeces | place: China | collected 2012 ... | reverse complement strand
GCTGATTGTCCTGGTGTTATTCTTGGTGTTGGCTTTTCAAATGTTACTTTTATTAAATCTTTATCTATCATTTTTATTGTAGCTTTTTCCTCTTTTACAGAATATCTTGTTTTTACTAGAACCTGCATTTTTTCTTTTATTTCATCTATTAATAGTAAGTTTATATTGTTTACTAACATTTCTTTGCTATATATTTCGTTTTCTTCTCCTACAATTACTTCATTTTTTTCTTTATTAAATCCAACTACATATAACGGAGCTTTATATGATATTCCTAATCCTTTTCTTTGGCCTATTGTGTAATTATATAACCCATTGTGTTTTCCTAGTATTTCTCCTTTTGTACTTACAATGTTCCCTGGTTTTGGTTTTATATCTGAATTGTTTTCTAGGAATTTTTTATAATTTCCATCTGGCACAAAACATATATCTTCACTATCTGGTTTGTTTGCAACTTTTAAGTTGTTCTTTCTTGCAATTTCTCTTATTTCTTCTTTGTTTTTAAAGTCTGCAAGTGGAAATAGTACATGTTCTATTAGGTCTTTTGGAATATTCCATAAAACATAACTCTGGTCCTTTTTCCCTGCATTAGATTTTTTTAAGACCCATCTTTTATATTTTTCACTATATTCTGTTTTTGCATAATGACCTGTTGCAAGATAATTGCATCCTAATTCTTTTGCTTTTTCGTACATAAATCCAAACTTCATATATTTATTGCACTCTATGCATGGATTTGGAGTTCTGCAATTTTTATAGCAATCTATAAAATCATCAATTACATGTTTTTTAAATTCATCTTTGTAGTCATATGTAAAATGTGGTATTCCTATAGAATTACAAACATTTTTTGCATCTATATATGTATTTATATTACAGCAACTGCTTCCTGCAAATAATTCCAAAGTTGTTCCTATTACTTCATAGCCTTGCTCTTTTAATAGTAGAGCTGACACACTACTGTCAACCCCTCCACTCATTCCTAGTAAAACTTTTTTATTTTCCATTTTTCTCTAACAAATCCTCCATTGTATGCCATGCCAAAAGAACACATTTTACTCTTGCTGGCATATTTGATACATTTCTAAAAGCTATTGCATCTTCTAATTTATTTAGTTCTTCTTCGCTTTTTGTCTCTCTTTTTATCATATTTATAAATGTCTTTATAATTTCTTTTGCTTGTGTAATTGTTTTTCCTCTTAATGTATCTATCATAATAGATGTAGAGCTTTGTGATATTGCACATCCATGTCCTGTAAATGCCATGTCTTCTATTATATTTCCATTTAGTTTAACTTGTATTTTTATTTCATCTCCACAGTTTGGATTATGTCCCATTTCGCAATAATCACATTTATTAAGCTCTTTTTTATTGCTTGAATTCATACTATGTTCCATTATAAGGTCATTATATATTTCGTCTAAACTCTCCACTATTTTACTCCTTATTTATATACTTTTCAAACATTTTATATGCTTTTTTTAATGCTTCTACAAGATTATCTACATCTTCTTTTGTATTATATATAGAAAAGCTTGCTCTACAAGTAGAATCCATTCCTAAATATCTTAACAATGGTTGTGCGCAATGATTTCCCGATCTTACACACACTCCATTAGAATCTAAAATACTTGCGACATCATGTGGGTGCACTCCTTTTATATTAAAAGAAAGTACACCACAGTATACGTACTATCAAATCAAAACGAAAGAATGTTCGATTACGGCATATACAAGTGGTAAAGTTGTATTTCAGGGAGCCGATCTTTCTTGGTTAGAACCGAAACCAACGCATAGTGAAGCACAAGATCAAGCGGGCAGCGATGAAGTGGGTACTGGTGATTATTTTGGTCCAGTTGTAGTGGCTAGCTGCATTGTCACAAAAGAGGCTCGCAAAAAACTTGCACATCTTGGCATTCAAGATTCAAAGCAGGTGGATGATGTAAAGATTCGTAAGCTTGCACCTATCATTAAAGAAGTGTGTCCACATAGTATTTTGATTGTTCCCAATTCAAAATATAATGACATGCATGATACTTGTAATATGGTGGATATGAAGTGTCGCCTGCATAACCAGGCTTATGTAAATTTGGTACATAAAGGATATACGCTTCCTAAGCAGATCGTTATTGATCAGTTTGTGCAAGAAAAAAGTTACTATCGCTACTTACAAGGCTTTCCTGAAGTCATTCGGGGTATCACATTTGAGACCAAGGCCGAAAACAAATACCTGGCAGTAGCTTGTGCGAGTATTCTGGCAAGAAATGCCTTTCTAGAAACGTGGGATCTTATGGAAGGAAAATATGATTTCAAATTTGAGAAGGGTGCCGGAAGCAAGGTGGATGTGTGTGGCAAGAAATTCGTACAAAAATTTGGAAAAGAAAAGCTTTACCAAGTGGCAAAGCTTCATTTCAAAAACACACAGAAGATTGGAAATTAAACTCCAATCTTTTTTATCGTCTTCTTCGATCATTTTCAGCTAAAGAATAATAACGCTTTTTATCTTCATACATTTTTTGATCGGCTTCTTGTAAAGTTTCAGATAGATTTGGACAAGTTTCTTTCCATACACAACCTGTCGCAACACTGATTACTAGTTCCTTCATTCGTTTCAATAATTTTGCATATTGATCAAAGAATAAGAGTTCGGATACATCTTGTTCAATGACGACAAACTCATCTCCACCTACACGATAGGAATTATCTAAGAAGATTTCTTGTAGAGCATATGATGCAGTAATAATGAGTGTATCTCCTGCGATATGTCCCATTTTATCATTGATTTCTTTAAGTCCATTTAAATCTAAGTAAATAACACCTAAAGAATGGAGTTCTTTGTTTCTATTTTGTTCTATATATTCATTAAAGTGATTGCGGTTTTGTGCATAAGTTAAAGAATCTACATAACTTAAATTCTTTAATTTTGTCTTCTCTTTTTCTCTTTCCATAGCCGTTTTAATAAAGAAACATAAAGATTCTAAGAAATCTTTTTGGTAGTAATTCTGTTTTGGATTGTCTACCGCAAAAACACCTTTGATTTGTTTATGATCCATAAACGGTACAACTATAATACTATGAATCTTTTGTTGCATAAAAGTCGCATAAATTGGACTTGTAGAAGGTATTTCATGAGTCACATCTTCTATATAATAAGATTTTTGATTTTCAAAGAATTGATTGATTAAATCTGTATGTTCTAAACATAGTCGAACCATATTTTCAATGTGAATATCATCATGTCGTTTTCCATATTCAAAGATGCCATTTACCTTTTTATTGTCCATATCCAAATCTAATACGTAACACCTTTCAGCTTGATAGAACTCACAAATAATTTGTAGGATTTCATCAATGGTACTTTCTTTATATAAATCATTCGATAATTTTCGAACACATTGAATTAATGTATTGGATACATTTAAATCTTCCGTGAGTTCATTCGATTTTTTAGAAATTCTGCGAACTTTTGTGATATAGAATCCACAATACAATAAGAGAATCAAAATTTCACAGATGACCATGACCATATAATTCTTTTTCAGTGTTAAAGCACTCGCAAAAGCAGCCTCTTCATTTACCGTAACTAACAGTTCCCAGTTGCATACTCCAACTGGTCTATAAACAAGATATTTCTTTTCGCCATTTTTTTCAAAAGCGACAACACCAGATTTTAAAGAATGAATTTGTTTCAAAACATTCTTTTTTGGCGACAATAATTTAAAATCCGTATCTGAAGCAATATTATCAATATTCATATCTTGATTATCCATCACAACCTGTCCATCAGTTGTATCAATAATTAAGTTGTGTGTCTTTCCATTCAATATTTTTGTATAAAACTGATCATCCATTGTGTCACATTGAATTACACCTACTAAATAAGCGACTACCGTTTCATTTTGTAGAATAGGCACGTAATAATTCTCACTTCGTTTATTTGTCAAAGTATCTGTATGAACTAGATCCATATATTCCGCAGCTGAATTTAATACTAAAAATTCATTGGTGTAAATTTGTTGCACCTCATCATGCATTGTATATAACGTATTATTCTTCATCAACAAATCAACACGTTCAAATAAAGATACATCTTCAAAAGTACTCAGTCGAGCTTTATATTCTTCATACGTAGGTAAATGGTCTTCATTTGAGAAATCTTTTCCAATCAAGCGTAAATAATTCAAATCATCATTCACACGATTTTTAATACTTTGAACCATGGTTTCACTCGCATTTTCTAACCGGTTAAAACATTCCTCTTCTTCTTGTCTTAAACTAATATTGTATGTTGCGACAGTCAATGACAGTATCAAGACCATAACTACAAGCGTAGGCATTAACTGCGTTAATTGTTTTTTCATAACTGTTTCCTTTACATTCACTATTAATTATAAACCTTATGAACGAATGTTTACAACAAGAAAAATAACCAACACCAAAAAGGAGTAGCACTAGGCTACCCCTTTGTGTGATTATTGACTTTCATTAAGCTTGTTGTGTCTGTTCGTCTTCATCATCGTTATCAACGTTTTTCCATTTACGTCCTACGAAGAATACTACGATTTGTACGAATCCAATAACAACCATCCAAATTGTCCATTGATCTGTCCAAGTCCAAGGAAGACTTAAGTCTTCAGTTACTAGGAAGAATACAACAGATACGATTGCGATTAGAACAGCAAGTACGCGAGTGAATAATCCACGTTTCTTTTCTTGTTCGTTCTCTTCATCATCATTATTTGTTTGTTGTTTTGTTTCATCTTCTTCTTCGTCATCATCTTCATCTTTATGACGTTTACTAATCAACAATAATAATCCGAATAATACTGTTAAGATTGCACAAATCAAGTTGATTAATGCCCAATAGTACTGAGGTGATGCCTTAGGCGTATACTCTTCTTCAACCTTTTCTTCTTTCTTAGGTTCAGCCTTAGGAGTTGTCTCTTTTTCAACTGTTTCAACAGGAGTCGTTACCTGAGGAGCACTTGGAGTACGAGGCGTTGTACTAGTTGTACTACTTGGTGTACTAGGTGTTGCTGGAGTTACAGGAGCCGGAGCTGCTGTAATTGTTAATGTACCAACAACCTTAGTAATGTTATAGTTAGAAGCTAATGTATTTTCATTCAATTTATATTCAAATGAGTTAGCACTATTTCCAACCACTGTTTGAGATCCAGTTACCTCATAAGAAGCACCTTCACCTTCTACGAATCCATCACCACTGACTGTGATAGAAGTATTCGTTAATGCACTACCATCATACACCTTGCTTACTGTAGCACTTGTCAATGTTACAGAACGCTTAGTAATCTTATAAGTCTTAGTGAATGATCCACTGTAGTTACCTAATCCAGCTACCGTTACCTTCACTGTACCAGCATTTACTAGATCTGAACTGTAAGTTACTGAGTAATCTGTTCCAGCCACTAATTCTTTACCAGTCTCAGTATCTGTTACAGTTAATACTTCTTTATGTTCCTTACCATCATACTTAGAATCACTTGGTTCATTTACTGTAATACCAGTCTTGTCTGAATCATCAGGAACGATTGACTTAGCCTTAACAGTTAATTCACCGATAGATTCCTTAGCCAATGTGTAGTTAGTAGCCTTAGCAGACTTCCATACTAATTCATAAGTATTCTTAGAAGTACCAACTTCAGTCTGACTACCAATTGTAGTAAATTCAACTGTTTCACCAGAAACAATACCCTCTACCTTACCACCAGCTGTTAATGCAGTACCAGAATAAGTCTTAGTTGCACTATCCGTAGTTACTGTATATTCCTTAGGAGTTACTTTGTAAGAACGTTTAACTGTTCCACTGTAGTTACCAATACCAGTGATAGTTACTTCAACAGTTCCTACATCTTTGAAATTCTTAGTTGAGTATTCTACTGTGTAATCTGTACCAGCTTCTAATTTCTTATCGGCCTTATCCGTTACTGTAGGGATCCACTTGTGTTCATTACCATCATAAACTTTATCACTTGGACTATTTACCTTAGCACCTGTATAGTCTGGATTTGGTTTTTCTGGATCTGTACCTGGATCAATTGATTGAGCTGTAACTGTTAATGTTCCGACTGTGTCAGATACCTGGTAGTTATCTGCCTTCGTTGTTTCTGTCCAAACGATGTTATAAGTGTTTTTAGATGATCCAACGTCTGTCTGTTTTCCTGTTACCTGTAGTTCTGCGTTTTCGCCTTCTACGAATCCTGTAACTGTACCTGGAGCTGTTAATGGCTGTCCATTATACGCTCTTGTTGCACCCTCTGTTGTTAAAGTAACACTCTTAGGAGTGATTCTTAATACAGCTTCTGCTGTTAATTCAACACCATTAACTGTTGCTTTTGCTTCAATAGTATATACACCAGCATCTTTAAATCTAGGCATTGCACCCCACTCATTTACTTCTCTACCATCTTGTTTTAAACGATATTGAATATTTGATGCTTGAACTAATGAACTAGCACTATCTGTCCAACCTTGTAAATTGTCATTCGCAAATTTAACTGTAAATCCATATAATGAATGTTCTTTTCCATCATAAGGTAATACTTTATTAGCACCTTGTAGTTTTTCCCACAAAGCATCCAATGTATAAGAATTAGTTTTAGAAGATTCCGTATAAGGATATGTTACTGTTTCTCCAGCTTTTCTCATTGCTGCTGGTGTTGTACCACGTTCCTTGTCATACCATCCAACAAATACTGCATTATCTGAAGATGTTGGAACACTATCTGTTACAACAAATGTATCACCTTTGTCAAAACCATAGTCATATGCCCATTTACCTTTAGCAGCCTCATTTGGATCAGTATCAAGTTCTACATTCTCAGGCTTTCCATTTCCCCAAGATCCTTTTGGACCAAGATTATAAACAACCTTACCTTTTTTCTGAGTATAAACAAAAGTGATTTCTTCTCTTGCTACACCCTTAGTACCTGTAATTGGTGATTCTGATTTTAAACGATATCCTGTAATTTCTTTTGCTTTTACAGTATAACTCTCTCCATACTTGTAACTCTTTGTTTCACTATCAGAAATATCTTTTCCATCAGTGTCTACATAACGAACTACTAAATCACTTTTCACAGCTTCAAATACAGCCATGTAAGTTCCTTTTGTAGTTGGCTTATATTCAACTTCTGTTGAAACTGCATCTCCATTTGGATTTGTACCTTTAACCCATTTCACAAATCGATATCCAGTCTTCGCAATAGCTGTTGATCCTTGAACATTACCTTGTACAGTTTCACCAATGCGTTCATAAGATCTAGAAACTGAACCCATTTTCGAATCATTTACAGTATAGTTAATTACATCACTTGCTTTAACCCACTGAGCTACAAATGTTACATCACTTGTTGGAGCATCAAATGATTCTCCACCCTGATATAACTTTCTATCATAAGTCCATCCAATGAAAATATATCCTTTACGAGTTGGACGTGTTGTTGAATCTACCGTTACCTTATCAGTTGATTTAACAGTTGATCCTTTTGGAACTCCTGTACCTTTATTTGCATCATAATTTACGTGAATCGTTTTTGCTTTAATGTAAGCTTTAACTACATATTTATTAGTTTGGTTATACTCAAATTGTACATTAATTAGTTTTGGAATCTTACTACCAGTATAAGATTCTTTCAAAGAACCATTTCTATATACTTCAACTTTTGATACTTCAAATTTAGATGTATCACAATCAAAATAAATTTTTCCATACTGTCCATTTGATCCATTATCATAACGCATCACTCCAGAATCATATACTTTTGCTCCACTGCCTTCTGTGTTAAGCACTATGATTTGAATTGTTTGGTTTTTATGTCCAGTAGCAACGCCAGAGCCATAAGGCCAGTCACCAACAGCTACTTTTACATCTGTTTTATTATCGGTTCCTTTCCACTGCATTGATGTAAAATCATAAATCTGTTCATCACTTGAAATTGTTTTCCATGTTTGTCCATCAGTCGTATATTCTACCTGTTTCTTTTTTTGATTATATTTAAAAGATTTGACGATTGGGACGCTAGAAATAGTAGCCCATACACGTTGTTGAGCAACCGTGTTATTTAAAACTCTAAATTGTGCAGTTGAAACTAATGTTTTATCACCCTTTGTTGTATTATGTGCAACTTGACTAGGACTTACTTCAGTTCCATTTACTGGAATATTAAATTGATATGAAACATCTTGAGATTCATTTGTAACCCAGACATTAACAGTCTTTGTAATTGGCGTATTATCATAAACAGTAATTACTTGTTCACCATAGACACCTGAATCATCATTCATTGCCTTAATCGAAACTGTACCTTGACCTACTGCTGTTACTTTTCCGTTTTGATCAACTGTCGCAACATCATTATTTGATGAAGACCAAACAATACTCTTATTAGCTGCATCACCTGGTTCAACGGTTGTTGTTAATGTAACAGTATCATCTTTTACTAAATAATCTTTACCATAACCATTTACAGTAATCTTACTTACCTTAATTGGATTGACAACGATTGTTACACTTGATGAAATAGATGGATCTGATTTCAATGTTGCTGTAATTGTTACAGTTCCAACTTCATGAGTTGTTACTAAACCATTTTCATCTACTGTAGCTGTTGCTTCATTTGATGAAGACCAAGTTACATCTTTATTAGGATAGTTATCAGGTTTAATAGTCAATGTTAATTGAGCTGTTTCACCTTTTGTTACTTGGTTCTGACTTGCTACGACAAAGAACTCAGTTAATTGTACTGCTGTTTCTTGAGATTCAGTCGTGTCGGCATCAGAAGCATCATCACTTTCAGACGTAGTTTCTGTTTTAGCAGGTTCTTGTTCATTAGCTTTCTTAGGTTTTTCTGTACTAGCCTTTTCCTTATAAACAAGAGTTAAACTTGTCATATCACTAGTTACTGTTAAACCAGAAGCTTTTACCTGATCCTTAGTGATCTTGTTTTCTTTGTTACCATTCACAAATGCATATTCAAATTCAAATGCTTCATGAGCTTCTTTGAATACATTTGTATCTTGATCCAATCTGTAACCAACATCATAAGTAGCTGTTACAGATTCCATCAAATCGGTATCATCTTCTTTTACATAAGAAACCTTAACCTCTGCTTGTTCAACAGGCTGTGGTTGTGGTTGTGCTTCTTCTGCTGCAGGCTGCTCTTCTTCCTCTACTGCAGGTTGTTGTCCTTCTTCCTGTTGTTGAGGGGTTTCTTCTTCAGTTGTTGGCACTTCCTCTTGCTCTTGTGGTGTAGTCGTTGTTGTTTCCTCTTGTTGAGGTTCAATCGGTTCTTCCACCGCATTTACATAGTAAGAGTCTGCTAAACCAAACTGAACGGCCATCGCAAATGATAATACAATTGCGGCTGCTTTTTTCAAATTCTTTAGCATATAAAGTCCTCCTTTATTATAGTTATCGATATAACCCTTTCATTATCTGAGACTAGTATAATCTTCACATGGTTATAGATTGGTTATAATATCGAAAAATCATCCTTTTTTTAATGGAATTTTGCATAAAAAAAGGCCTATTGTCTTTAAGACAATAGACTCTATTATTTTCCTGAACTACCTAACTTTCCAGCCATTCTTTCAGACTCCATAGACTGAAGTTCTTCAAATGAAATTTCTTCACTTTCTAACTGAGGCATACGCAATAATACACCCTGACAAATTGCCTTTTCATATGGATATATAATCGCATCTTCCTTATATTCTACATCTTGTTTTTTAATAACCACACGCTTCGTATTCAAATTTGTGACCGGAGCCATATATTCACCGCGATAACCAGAATCAATGACACCACTTCTTTGTGCAATTCCCTTTGTTCCTGTTGAACCACGCTCTTTTAAAATCATCACAAACTCTGGATCAAATGCACTCGCAACACCTAATGGAACTAACTTTGTTTCATGAGGCTCAATTACCATGTAATCCTCTTCAAAACATGGGTATAAATCATACCCTGCATCTTCATAACGCTTTTGCGGTACTTTCGCATCCGCCTTTACTTTTGCCCAATATAGTTTATTCATAAAACTCCTTCTTATATATTTCAATCAATTGTTCTAATGAAAATCTAGCATTTGCACTGGACGTTGAAGGACAATATACCGTTTCAATATTCGGAAAATATTTCTGCATTGTATTCTGGCTTGTCCTTCCATTACAAATGACCTTTTCAATATTCTTATATCTATTCAACAATTCCTGTATATCATTTGGCTCTATATCTTTGATTTCACTATCCGCACTCGTCTTTCTTATACACGAATGACAAATATCCCAAAGTGCAATATGCGATACTTTTAATAATTCAATCTTGTCTTCTGTTTGAAAGATTTCTTTTAATATCTTCCAAAACCGATTATTTTTATTCGCATAATACATCTGTTCCTTCAAACTAATTGCACTTGGCATAGAACCCACAATCAATATTCTAGAATCCTCAAATACAATGGGATCCAATCCAACTATTCGCTTACACATGTACCATAAACATCATAAGATTTGGCATCTGTAATCTTCACCTTCACAAAAGAGCCCAATTCTAAAGGCTCATCACTTGTAAAGATGACCTGACCATCCACTTCATCCGGTGCATCCGCAGCACTTCTTCCACGATAACGATCCACCAAACCTTCTTTTTCCTCGACAAGAACTTCAATGACCCTACCAATCTTTTCCTGATTCTTCTCTTTTGAAATCTCTTCTTGCACCGCCATCAATCTAGCCAAACGCTCATTTTGAATCTCTTCATCAATCTGACCATCCATATCATAAGCAGGCGTATCTTCTTCCTTCGAATATGTGAAAGCACCCATACGATCCCATTTGATTTCCTTAATGAAATCCACAAGCTCTTCAAACTCTTCTTCCGTTTCTGTAGGGAAACCAACAATCATAGTTGTACGTAAAGTCGCATTTGGAAACATCGTATGAATCTTATCCACAACCTTTAATACATCCTCTTTTGGCCCTCTACGATTCATTAATTTCAACAAACGATTATTCGCATGCTGCATAGGGATATCAAAATAAGGAACAATTTTTTCACTCTCACTCATGGCCTGCAATACATCATCCACAATTTCATCCGGATACATATACAGAACACGAATCCAATGAAGACCCTCTACTTTAGATACTTGACGCAATAATTCAGGAAGCATCAACTTCCCATAATTATCCAAACCATACTTCGTTGTATCTTGGGCAATCAAAGTTAATTCCTTCACTCCAATACTTGCCAAATAGTCGACCTCTTCCATGATATCCTCAATTGTACGAGACTTTTGATCTCCACGAATCAAAGGAATTGCACAATACGCACAACGATTCGAACAACCATCACTAATCTTTACATATGCCTGCCAAGGATTTCCCGTAATCACTCGTTCTGCCTTATCTAACAATGTATCTGAACCCAAAAGCTTCTGTAGCTGACTTGCCAAAGTATCATACTCACGAATCGGGATAACCGCATCAATTTCAGGAATCTCTTCCCTTAAAGTATCTGTATATCTTTGTGCCAAACAACCACACACAATCAACTTCTCTAGGTTTCTCTCTTTATACTTCGCCATTTTGAAAATCGTATTGATACTCTCCTCTTTGGCACTCTCAATAAAACCACAAGTATTCACAATAATAGCCTGTGCATCCTTAGGATTGGCCACAATTTCATGACCACCCCTCTTGATCATACTCATGATCTGTTCAGAATCCACTAAGTTTTTACAACATCCCAATGATACAAAACCTATTTTCATTCTTCATCTTCTCCTTTTCGATGATAAATCATACGACCTTCTAACGCAAAGACGCGAGGCCCAAAATGACCTGGCTGCGTTGTATCTAAACTCTGCTTCATCATATACATACGCGCATCTAAATTATCTAGTAAAGTTAACACTTCCGCTTCTGGAATCATAGGAAGGACAGGAGATCCAAACTCCATCTTTCCATGGTGTGCCAAAATCATATGTTTCAACAATAAAACGCACTCTTTATCGTTTACACCCAGCTTTTCAGCCACACGATCCAAACGATTATTCATAATACTAATGTGCCCCAACAAATTCCCTTCATTTGTATATTCAGGAAGAACCGGACCACTCAACTCATCAATCTTTCCAACATCATGCATCAAGATACCCGCAATCAATAATCCCTTATCCAAGAATGAATATTGACGACAAATATCCAGTCCTACACGCGCCATACTAATTGAATGATAGGCAAGTCCTCCCACAAAATTATGATGATTTCTTGTGGCAGCCGGATAGGTATAGAATAAATCCTTCGTTTCTTCTAATACTTCTTCAACCACACAATACAAATTCGAGTCCGTGATCTCATTCATCAAAGTCTTTACTTCCTCTTCCATTTCAGTACGAGACATAGGCGCTAATCTTACATAATCCGAAATATCTTCACCTTCTAAGACCACCATTTTTCTCACTCTTAACTGAACGGCATTTCTATGAATGATCGAATCCCCAAATACCTCAACAATCTGACCCACCTTATACTGCTCAATCTGCTCATTCGTTAAATTCCAAAATTTCGCATCCAATACACCCGTTGCATCCTCTAAAATCAAAGACAAATAAGGTGTATCCTTCACGGTTTTTCCCTTGTCACACTTTGAAATCAAACACTTAATATTTACTTTTTGTTCCTGAGTAATCTCATTAATTCTCATTCACTTTCCCCTTCCAAAACCTCTTTTATAGCTGATATATTAAATCCTTTACGAACACAATACGTCTGAATCTTCTGATTACGCTTAGGCTGATCAAACGTCGCATATAAACGCTTCGCTTTCGCAATCGTTCTTTGTAGTGCCTCATCATCATTTTCATCCAATTCAATCGACTCCGAGACTTGTTTTGCCAATTCAAACGAATATCCCTTCGTCACTAACTTATTCACTAGCGTCTGCCTTTGCATGCGGCTCGACTGCTCTTTTAGCGAATGCGCTAAACGACGAGCCAATTTGATCGCATTACTACGCTCTGTTTCCACATCCAAACTTGCCAAAGCATCCTCAATTACATCATCCGCGATGCCTGCTCTTTTTAGCTTTTGACAAATCTGCATTTTAGGCTGACCATACGAATGCCAAGCCTGCGCCTTATCAAAGGCATACTCCTTATCGTCGATCCAATGACGTTCCATAAATTCATGAATAATATCCAAAGCCTGATCTTCATCTAGACCCAAATATTTCTTTCCATATTGCACCATTTGATACGACGTATAATCATTTGAGAAAACACGCTTCTTCATTAACTCAAACGCCTTATAGAATAACTGCATATCCAAATAGTTGTCAATCAAATATGCATCTAACATTGTATCCTTTGTGATCTTTAAGTCAAAGAAATCATCCGTTGGAATCATTACTTTGACTGGTTCATTATCACAATCACGCATTACCGTTAAACGAACAAAATCATCCACCATACGAATGCGCTCCACATGATAGGCACGCTTATAATCATCAATCGCCTGATTATAAACACTCAAAGCCTTATGCGCAAACATACTCTCTGTATAAGGCGCTGTTTTAGAAATACAATACGCTCTTAATGCATCTCTTTCTTCTTTGGATTTACTAAAGAAAACATCCCACTTTTGACTTAGCTCATTGGCATCATCAAAATAATATCCAGACTTGCCTTCATCCACCAAATCCTTCAACACCTCATCACGACGACCAAACACTAATAGGCCACTCGCTAAAGCCTCAATATATGTCATCCCTTGTGTTTCCGATAAACTAGCGGATACAAAACAATCGAAAGCCGCATAATAATAGGCAATATTTTCCTTAGGAATCTTACCCGTAAAATGCACACGATCTTCAACATTATACTTCTTAGCCAAATCCTGGTAATACTCCATATCCGTACCACCACCCACAATGACTAAGTGTAAATGTGGATCGTTATTTTTACTTATCGCCTCAATCGGAATTTCGATTGCCTTCTCTTTGGCAATACGCCCTACAAAGACCACAATACGATCTTCACTTGTAAAACCTAACTCTTCACGAATACTTTGAACTCTATTTTCATCTAAATTTTTACGATCATACTCCGACAAATCCAAACCTGTCGGAACAATATAAATAGGTGCTATTACACCATACTGCAATAAAGCCTGCTTCGTCTTTTCACTCGGCGCAATCACTGCCTGCGAACCATTGGCCATGACACGAGAAAAAGTACGAATCACACTCTTCCCTAATTTTTCAACCGAATCAAAATCA
>ERZ773131.1842-NODE-1842-length-14431-cov-8.866444_pt1 | contig 14431 bp, 10 predicted proteins | sample MGYA00511082_ERZ773131 | MGnify/ENA primary metagenome ERZ773131 (study PRJEB29015, sample SAMEA2737813) | human gut metagenome | biome: human gut; feature: human-associated habitat; material: faeces | place: China | collected 2012 ... | reverse complement strand
CCAAGGGTGCCCCGCTGGGGCACCTCTTTCTGTATGCGGTGCCGCTGCTGCTGGGGAACTGGCTGCAGCTGGCGTACAATGCGGTGGATTCCATCATCGCTGGGCGGTTCATCGGGCAGGATGCCTTGGCCGCCGAGGGCGTGGCCGGGCCGGTCATGAACCTTGTAATTTTGGCCATCAGCGGGCTGTGCATCGGCGCGGGCGTGCTGATGAGTGAGGCGTTCGGGGCCAAACGAACCGACCGGCTGAAAGAAACGCTGGCGACGACGCTGCTATTCGGGGCGGTGCTCTGCTGCGGTGCGGCGGCGCTGGGCTGTGTACTGACGCCGTGGATACTGCGCGCACTGGCCGTGCCGGATGCGATTTTCGGCATCACAGCCATCTATCTGCGCATCACATTTTTGGGCGCACCGTTCACGTTTTTCTATAACGCGCTGGCGGCGGGGCTGAAAAGCGTCGGCGACAGCAAAACGCCGCTGAAATTTTTAGCGTTCTCCGCCGTGTTGAACGCCGTGCTCGACCTGATTTTGATAGGTGGGCTGGGCTTCGGCATCGTGTGCAGCGCCGTCACCACCGTGGCGGCCGAGGCCGCCAGCGCCGTGCTGGCAGCCGTTTACATGGCCCGCCGCGTGCCGGAGCTTTGCCCTGGGCGCGGGCAGTGGCGCATCCGCCGCGACCTGCTGGGGCCGATCCTGCGCTATGGCTCGGTCACGGCTTTGCAGCAGGCGGTGCAGCCGATTTGCAAGGTGCTGATCCAGGGGCAGGTCAACGCGCTGGGCGTCGAAGCCATTGCGGCGTTCAACGCGGTCACGCGGGTGGACGATTTCGCCTTTACGCCGGAGCAGAGCATCGCGACGGCCATTACGACCTACATTGCCCAGAACCGGGGCGCACAGCAGAACGAGCGCATCCGCCGCGGTTTTGCCGTGGGCCTGCGGCTGGAACTGGGTTACTGGCTGCTGGTGGGCTGCGTGACGCTGGCATTCCGCAGGCCAATCCTCTCGCTGTTTGTGGCGGGGGAGGGGGCCGCCGACGTGGTGGCCCTGGGCAGCGAGTACCTGGGGTATATGGCGGTGTTCTATGCCCTGCCCGCGCTGACGAACGGTTTCCAGGGATTTTACCGCGGCATGGGCAAGATGACGACGACGCTGATCGGGACCTGTATGCAGGCGGGTCTGCGCGCCGCCGCGGCCGCTGTGCTGGCCCCGCGTGTGGGGCTGCAGGGCATCGCCTTTGCCTGCGCCTTCGGCTGGTGCGTCATGCTGGCGTTTGAGGTGCCGTACTATTTTTGGACGTGTAAAAAGAAGGGGCTGTGAAGTCTCGGCAGTGCAGCTCCTGTAGGGGCCGGGCATGCCCGGCCCGCGCGTGAAAGGCGGGCGGCCGTTTGCCTTTTGTGGCGCGGACGAACAGCGTTTGACCCCGGGTAACATCTACTGATTTGCGGGGCGTCGAGGACGCCGCCCCCCTACGACCCCGCCGTATCCACGACGGGGCTTTTTTGTGTAAAATTTCCCCAATATCTGCTGCGGCTGATTGTAATTTCTTCGACAAAATGCTACACTAATAATAGCTATCCCTGCATAAAATCTACCCGGAGAGAGGTAAACCGCCGTGCCAGAAGAACGCAAAGTCTACCGCAGCCCCGCCCGCGCTGCCGCCAAGGCCAGACCAGCCCAAACGGCGGCCCCGCGCCCGCCGCAGCCGCCCAAAAAGCCAAAGCGCCGCAGTGCCAAACGCCGCCGCAGTATGCTGGTACTGGGGCTGTGTTTGCTCTGCCTGGTTGTGGTGCTGGTGGTGTCTGTGGTGCTGGTGCGCTGCACGGCCGAGCCGGAAGGCCCCGCCGCGCCGGACTTTGGCACGCCCGCCGACGCCTGGCAGAAAAACGAGCTGGGCTACTACTTCAACACCAGCGGCCAGGCCATGCCAGCAGCCGTGCTCAAGGGCATGGACGTCTCCAAGTTCCAGGGCGAGGTGGACTGGGAAAAGGCCAAGGCCGCCGGCATCGACTTTGCCATCATCCGCTGCGGTTACGGCGGCGAGTGGGACGGCCAGGAAGAAAACTGGGCCCAGGACGACACCTACTGGCGGCGCAACGCTGACGAGTGTACCCGGCTGGGCATCCCCTTCGGCACCTATCTCTACTCCTACGCGACGACGGTGGAGGAGGCCCGCAGTGAGGCCGACCACGTTGCCCGGCTGCTGGGCCTGACCGCCCCGCCGCAGGAAGGTTTGGACGACTACACCGCCGCGCCCTACCAGCTGAGCTACCCGGTCTACTACGACCTGGAAGATAAGTACATCAGCGGCGTTTTCCCCGCCGAGATGGCCGAGCTGACCGAGGCATTCTTCTCCCGGCTGGAAGAGCACGGCTACACCGGCAAGCAGGGGCTTTATGCCTCGCTGAACTGGGTGCGAGGCCGCTTTTCGGATCCCGGCTTCGACCAATGGCGCGACAATCTCTGGATCGCCCGCTTTGCCGACGAGCTGGGCTACAACGGCACCTACGATATGTGGCAGTCGACGTACAGCGCCCCTGGCGCGGACTACGGTGTGCAGAGCGAGACGGTGGACCTGGATTTCGTCATGCGGCCGTTTACATTTACAGGCGTGTCGGCCTGCAACGGCAAGACGGCAGCGCCGGTGCTGCTGAACGACACCCGCACCGATGAGCTGCACATGGATGGCAAGGACGCCTACGCCACGCTGGCGACGAACGAGCCGGGCGAGGACGAAGGCGGCCGCAGGGTCTACTGGACGACGAGTGACAAAAACATTGCCACCGTGGACAAAAACGGCACGGTCCGCGCCCGCACCGACAGCGGCGAGTGTACCATCACGGCCACGCTGGCCGACGGTACCGAGAGCATTTCCTGCCTGGTGCGCATCGGGGACATTACGGTCCCGGTCTTTGCCACAGCAGGGCTGCACGGCGACCGAACGACGCTGGCGGACGCTGCTGCGCTGAAGGCCTCGACCCCGGATTCGATTTTGCTGGATGCGGGCGGGGCGCTGCACGGTACCCAGAGCGCCAGCCTGACCGGCGGTATGGATATGCTGTCCGGCTTCTCGGCAGCCGGGTACGACCTGCAGACCATGGCGCTGGACGACTTCGCCTACGGAACGTCCCGCCTGGTCAGCGACGCCAACATGGGCAGCGGCCCGTCGCTGGCGTCGAACCTCATCAACACCGACGCCACCGCCGTGTTCTACCGATCCACCAGCTGGAACCGCAACCGCGTCACCAACGGTATGTACACGATCGTCGAGCGCGCGGGGTACAAAATCGGCTTCTTTGCGCTGAACGATACAGCCCAGGCGGCGAAAATTTCTGCCTCCAACGGCGAGTTCATCACGGCCCGCGACTGGACCGACACCGCGAACGAGCAGATCACGGCTTTGCAGAACGCCGGGTGCGATGCCATCATCGCTGTGGCGTCCACCGCGCCGGAGGGGGATTGGCAGAAGGCGCTGCTGAACAGCGGCGTGACCGCCATCATCGACGGCACGACCGCCGAGAGCAGCCCGAACGTGCTGGGCGCGGGCCTGGGCCTGGACGGCGTGGCGCAGCTGAATCTGGTGTTCACCCAGGGCGGCGGCTGCCGTGCCGAGGTGCAGAGCGCCGTGACGGCGGACACCTTGCAGGCAAAACGCACCGACTGGGAAACCCTGGCCGCCAGTGCTGCCGCCGACGACCAGACCACGGCAAGTGATGCTGCCGACCCCGACAAGGACACCGAGGCTGCAGGCGGCAAGGATACCGCCGCCCCAACCGAGAGCGTTGACGAAGCGCAGCAGGCGGGTGCGGACGCCTACATTTACGCCGCCGCCAAGCTGGCCGGGCTGGACGCCGATGACCAGAGCATCTACTACACGCCGCTGTTCACCTACGCCGAGAACCCTGACACCAGCAAGACCATCAGCTTCGGCAACTATCTGGCGGCGCTCTACGCTGAAATTGTGGCAAACGATAACGCCGGCGGCCTGCCCGAGGGCACATCCGCTGAAGCCTTTGCTGGCGGCGTGACCGAACTGGAATACGGCGATATCACCCGCGGCGATCTGCTGAACGCCCTGCCTGCCACGGCGCGCATCCAGCTGGTCAGCCTGCCCGCTGACGCGGCCAAGGCCTTGGCTGACAGCGGCACGGTGAGCCGCGTTTACCAGAACAGCCTGACCGAGTACGCGCCCGAGGGCGACACCGCCTACATCGTCACCGACACCGCCACGCTGGCAGCCCTGAATGTTGACTACACCGTCCTGCGCGACTACGGCGACGTATTCTGGGCTGTGCGCATGAACATTAACGATCTGACGAACAATTTCAATGATGACTTTGTCCTGCCCGAGGCCCCGCAGTACGGCGTCGGGCGGCGCGGCTAAAGGATGAACGGCATCCTCCCGGGAGGTCGCTTTCTTTTGGCAGCAAAAGAAAGCTCGCAAAGAAAACTGCCGCTCTTTCGACGCGGTGCGGGGCTCTGCTCCGCCCACGCTGTCGGGGGAGGGCTGCCGCCCCCTCCCTTGCCCCTCTCACTTTTCCTCTGCTGCTCCGTAGGGCGGCCAGCCCTCTGGCCGCCGCACCTTTCCCTTGGCACGACTTGGCACTTTAGTTGTAGGGGGCGGCGTCCTCGACGCCCCGCATCGCACCTTGCCCAATATCCCCATACCCCACCCGCCGCTCACCAAACATATGGATTATTTGACCAAAGGGGGCACCCACATGAAACTCACATTCCTCGGCGCTGACCGGGAAGTCACCGGCAGCTGCACACAGGTCGAAGCCGCGGGGCACCGCTTTTTGGTGGACTGCGGCATGGAGCAGGGGCGCGACGTCTACGAAAACGCCGACCTGCCCTATGCCCCCGGCACCTATGAGGCCCTGCTGCTGACCCATGCCCATATCGACCACTCGGGGCGCATCCCGTACCTGTACAAAAATGGCTACCGCGGCCCGGTCTATACCACCGAGGCCACCCGCGACCTCTGCGGCATCATGCTCGAGGACTCCGCCCATATCCAGGAGCAGGAGGCCGAGTGGAAAAACCGTAAGGCCATGCGCAGCGGCGCGGAAATGATCGAGCCGGACTACACGGTCGAGGACGCCCAAAACGTCATGAAGCAGTTCGTGCCCTGCCCCTATGAGGCATGGCAGACCCTGTTCGACGGCCCCCAGGGGCGTATCGAGGTGCACTTTACCGACGTGGGCCACCTACTGGGCAGCGCGTCCATCTCGCTGCGCATTGCGGAGCCGGGCCGTGCGCCGGAAATCATCGTGTTTTCCGGCGATATCGGCAACCAGCACCAGCCGCTCATCAAGGATCCGGCCAACCCCGGCCATGCCGATTACCTCGTCATGGAGTCCACCTACGGCGACCGCAGCCACGGCCCCAAGCCCGACTACCTGGGTGAGCTGACCGCCGTGCTGCAATCGACCTTTGACAAGGGCGGCAATGTGGTCATTCCCAGCTTTGCCGTGGGCCGCACGCAGGAATTGCTCTATTTCTTCCGCCAGATCAAGGCCGAAAAGCGCGTCAAGGGCCACGACGATTTCCCGGTGTTCGTGGACAGCCCGCTGGCCAGTAAGTCTACCACGATTTTCAGGGAAAACTTCGCCGAGTGTTACGACGACGAGGCCCTTGCCCTGGTGCAGAGCGGCCAGAACCCGCTGCAGTTCCCGGGGCTGCACATCAGCGAGACGAAAGAGGAATCCATGGCCATCAACGGCGACCCGACGCCGAAAGTCATTATCTCCGCCGCCGGTATGTGCGATGCGGGCCGCATCCGCCACCACCTGAAATACAACCTCTGGCGGCCGGAGTGCACGGTGCTGTTCGTCGGCTACCAAAGCCCGGGCACCCTGGGCAATGCGCTGGTCAACGGCGCACAGGAGGTCAAGCTCTTCGGCGAGCCGGTGCAGGTCAAGGCCCGCATTGCGCAGCTGGGCGGGCTTTCGGGCCATGCGGACTGTGACGGTTTGGCCGCCTGGCTCCACGCCTTTGACGAGAAACCGAAGTTCGTTTTTGTCAATCATGGCGAGGACGCCGTGGCCGAGCACTGGGCCGAGAAACTGCGCACCGAAGGCTACGAGGCCGACGCGCCGTACAACGGCTCGGTCTGGATCGCGGCCGAAGGGCGCGTTGCCTGCGCCGAGACGGGCAACACGCAGAAGATCATCCGCACCAAGAGCGCCGAGATGGTGCGCACCAGCGCTGCCTACGACCGGCTCGTCAACATGGGCAAGCGCCTGATGGAGGTCATCCGCCACAACCAGGGCGGCGCCAACAAGGACCTTGCCAAATTCGCCAGTCAGATCGCCGCGCTGTGCGACAAATGGGACAGATAAAAAAGATAATAGATAAGAAAATTGGCGGATCGCACCGCTTGCGCGGCGCTCAAAATTTCGTTTTCGCCCTTGGGGCGAAAACACCACATTTTTTATTATCTATTATCTACTAAAGGAGTATTTACTTTGTGGCATCCGATCAAGCATTATAAAACGATCCATCATCATAAAATGCTGGTGATGAAGCACTGCTTCCGCTGCGGGCTGTACTGGCAGGGGCTGACCCATGATTTGAGCAAGCTCGCGCCGGTGGAGTTCTGGGCCGGTGCCAAGTACTGGCAGGGCACTTGCAGCCCCAACAACGCCCAGCGCCAGGCCGAAGGATACAGCGCGGCCTGGCTGCACCACAAGGGCCGGAACAAGCACCACCTGGAATATTGGATCGACTACGCCCCGGACGGCGACCATGCCATGGCCGGGATGCGGATGCCCGAAAAATACGTGGCCGAGATGGTCTGCGACCGTATTGCCGCCAGCAAAAACTACAAGGGCAGCCGGTACACCGACGCCGCTGCGTGGGAGTACTACGACCGCAGCAGGGATCACTACATCCTGCACCCCGAGACCCGCAAACAGCTGGAAACCTGCCTGCTGATTTTGCGCGACAAGGGCGAGGACGCGTGCTTTGCGCATATCCGTAAGGAACTGCTGGGAAAGAAAAAGTAAGCAATGCGGTCTATAAACAACAAAAGCCCCGTGGGCACAGTTTTTACACTGTACCCACGGGGAAAGCTTTTTTTATTTCTCAGCCAGCCGCCGGTATTCCAGCGGGGTCAGGCGGAATTGGTCGGCAAAGGCTTTGGCAAATTTGCTCTGGCTCTCGTAGCCGACCTGTACGGCGATGTCCTGTACCTTTAAGTCCGTGTGGGCCAGCAGGTCTGCAGCCTTTTCCAGCCGCTTGCGGCGGAAGTAGGGCAGGTAGCCGTCGCCCAGCACGTCGCGGCAGTAGGCTTTGAAGCTGCTCTCGCTGACGCCGAACTGCACGGCCAGCTTCCTGGCGGTGTGGCGCACCGACAAATCTGCCAGCATCAGGGTCTCGGCATCGCGCACCAAATCCACCTGCGCCCGGGGATACCAAGCCATCTGGTCCGCGTAAGGCAGCTGCAGCAGCATATAGAGCAGCCGCACCACGGCATAGCGAAGCTCGCCCGGGCTGGCATAGCCCGAGACGTCGAATTCGCGCCAAAGCTCGTCCACCAGCGCGGCAAGTTCGTCACCCATGGGGCAGTAATAGGGGCCGCCGGCGCAGAAATAGTTGATGATGCCGTGGACGTCCAGGCCCATCAGGGCCAGAAAGTTGCTGTCGGTCTGGGCGTCCGGGTCGATCCAGAATTGCAGCCCCTCATAAACGGCCCCGGGGTAGTAGTCGTCGGTCCCGGCGGCGGTCATGCTCACAGCGGCGTGGCCGTCGGCGGCGATGGTGCAGTAGTCCCCGGCGGGCAGCGCATGGCGGCCCCGGCGGCAGAACTCCACCGAGAGCAGGTGTGCCCCGGCGGCGGGCGGCGGCACGGCGGGGGCCGATGTGCCTGCGATATGCCGGAACGCCAGCCACACCCCGGATCCCAGCGCTGTGCAGGCGGGGACGGTATTCGATTGTGGTAATGTTGTGTTCATCATGGCAGTATTATAGCACAAGATGATGTGTGCGGCAAGAGGTTTTAAAGAAATGAGATGCTAAAAGGGACTAAATATGCAAATTTGCGTTTTTGCACAGGCGATTTAAATGCTAAAAAGACTAAAAGTGCATAGCCGTCAAAACGACGAAAAATACCCCGGGAACACACGCCGGATTCAGCAATGTGCCCGGGGTGATGTTGTGGTTATTGATTTTCCCGGAAATAATACACGGCACCGACCAGACCGGCGTCGTTTTGGAGAGCGGCGGCTTTGATTTCCAGCCCCTCCGCGAAAGCGGGCATGACCGACTTGCACACCTGCGCGGCCAGCGGATCGATCAAAAGCTCCTGCTGGGCGCTGACACCGCCGCCAATCAAAATCAGCTGCGGGTTGAAGATGTGTACCAGCCCGGCCAGGCCCTGCGCAATCTCGCTGATCCAGTCGTTCAGCACAGCCAGTGTGCGGGCGTTACCTGCGGCGGCTGCCTCAAAGATCGCGCGGCCGTCGGGGGCGTCCAGGCCCATCTTCTGGGCACCACGCACCAGCGCCGTCGTGGCGGCGTACCGCTCATAGCAGCCGATGGCACCGCAGGTGCAGGCCACGCCGTCCAGCGCGTGCAGCCGGAAATGCCCCAGCTCGCCGCCAAGGCCCCGCGCACCCTCCAACAAACGGCCGCCGGTGATGATGCCGCCGCCCACGCCGGTGCCTAAGGTGACACCGATCACATCGGTGTACCCCTTGGCCGCGCCGACCCAGACTTCGCCCAGCACCATGCAGTTTGCGTCGTTGGCGACGGTGACCGGCAGGCCAAACTCGCGTTCCAGCGTGCCTTTGATATCTACGCCGATCCAACCCGGGAAATTACCGCAGGTCCCCGCGACCACGCCGCGGCGGCTGTCGATCTGCCCGGTGGCGGACACGCCGATGCCCTCGAGCTTCGGCACATCATGGCTGCCCAAAAAGTCGCGGATGGCGGTCTGCAAGGTGTCCAGGATCGGCGTCTTGTAGCCGTCAAAGCTGACGCTGCGCTCGGCGCGGCGCAGCACGCGGCCGGTGTCATCGACCAGGCCCAGCTTGACCGCTGTGCCGCCGATATCGACGCCCAGATAGGTTTTACTCATAGCGCACCTGCTTATTTGTGGTTGTTGATGGCGGCAGTGTAGCGGGCCGTGATCTCGGCCGGGCGGGTGATGGCACCGCCCACGACCAGCGCGAACGCACCGGCGTAGAGGGCCTGCACGGCCTGCTCGGGCGTGTGGATGTGGCCCTCGGCAATGACCTTGGCCGGGCACTCGCGGGCCAGCTGGGCGATAAAGCCGAAGTCAACGTCGTTGATGCCCTTCGTCTCGGGGGTGTAGCCGCGCATCGTTGTACCGACGAAATCCGCACCGGCTCCCGCGCAGGCCAGCGCATTCTCAATATTGTCGCAGTCGGCCATAACGAGCTGGTCGGGGTACTTTTCCTTGATGGCGCGGATAAATTCGGCGCTGGTCTGCCCATTGGGGCGCAGGGCACCGGTGCCCTGCACGGCCAGAATGTCCACGCCGCAGGCCACCAGCTCGTCGACCTCCTTCATCGTGACGGTGATGTACATTGGCGTGCCGGGGTAATCCTTTTTAATAATGCCGATGACCGGCAGGTCAACGACCTGCTTGATCTGGGTGATATCGCGCACGGTGTTGGCGCGGATGCCGACAGCACCGGACTGGGCGGCGGCCTTGGCCATCAGCGGCATGACGCCGCCTTCTTTCGTGTACAGCGGTTCGTGCTCCAATGCCTGGCAGGAGACGATAAGGCCGCCCTGGATTTGGGTGAAGATTTGTTCGTGGGTCATAGTGAGGACTCCTTTCCATACGCAAAAAGGCTTCCTCCAATGGGGGAAGCTGTCACCGAAGGTGACTGATGAGGGCGGAGCTTACGGCGGCAACCCGTTTACGGGCAACCATCAATAGCTTACCCCTCATCCGGCTCTGCGGAGCCACCTTCCCCCACGGGGGAAGGCATGGGGCTTTTCTTATTTCATCAAAATCTTGACGATGGCTTTTCTTACGTGGGTGCAGTCGGGCGTTTTGCAGCTGGGTTTGTGCAGCTCGCCGGGGAAGAAGATGGCGAAACGGCCATCGCCCAGCGTCATGCTGCAGTGCTCGGGGGCGGACTTGAAACCGCAGTCGGCGGTCTCGTCAAAGGTGCCCTCGTCCTTGCCCTCGGATGCCCAGCCCAGGTACTCGCCGCCGGTCAGGTCGATTTGCAGATCGGCGTAGCGGCGGTGGTATTCAAACGATGCGCCCTCGGCGTCGCGCAGGTCGGCATCCATCACGTTGACAAAAACCTTGTCGCCGTCAATGATGGTCTTGCCGTTTTCCAGCGCGTCCAGCGTGTGGCTGTTCAGCCAGTCGATGGCCTTGTCCAGATTCGGGTGCAGACCCTTGTAGCAGGCAATGTAATCAAACGAATCTACGACCATTTTTTACCTCTTACAGTGCTGCAATGGCTTCTTCGATCATCTTCTGCGCTTCGGCGACGACGGCCTCATCCTCGGGGGCGAGGTTGGCCAGCGGGGCACGGACGCCGCCCAGCTCCAGGCCGTACATCCGGCGCAGGATCTCCTTCATGACCGCGTACAGGTTGCCCTTGGCCTCGCACATCTTGTAGATGATGCGGTCAGCCTTGTACTGGATGGCGCGGGCAGTGGGGATGTCGCCCTTCTCGATCAGCTCGTTCATGCGGATGAACAGTTCGGGCATAACGGCGTAGGTGCCGCCGATGCCGCCGTCAGCGCCCATGACGCGGCCGGAGACGAACTGCTCGTCGGGACCGTTGAACACGGCGAAGCCATCCTCGCCGCGGGCCTGGATGCCGGCATCCTTGAACAGCTGGATGTCCTGGGTGGGCATGGAGCTGTTCTTGACGGCGATGACGTTGGGGTTCTTGAGCATGGTCTGCAGCAGGGGCATGGTCAGCGCCGTGCCTGCCAGCTGCGGGATGTTGTAGATGACGAACTCGGTGTTGGGGGCGGCGGCGCTCATGGCGTTCCAGTAGGCGGCAATGGCGTCGTTGGGCAGGTGGAAGTAGATGGGCGGGATGGACGCGATGGCGTCAACGCCGCACTTCTCGGCATGGGCGGCCAGCTCGACGGAATCGGCGGTATTGTTGCAGGCAACGTGGGCAATGACGGTGATCTTGCCCTTGGCCTCGCTCATGACGGCCTCGAGAACGGCCTTGCGCTCGTCCGGATGTTGGTAGATGCACTCGCCGGAGGAACCGCCGACGTAGACGCCCTTGACGCCCTTGGCAATCAGGTGGCGGGTCAGCGCCTTGACGCGCTCGGTGGAGATAGAGCCGTCCGGTGCGTAGCAGGCATAGAAGGCGGGGATAATGCCGCGGTACTTGGTAATGTCTTTCATAAACAAAACACTTCCTGTTCATAAATAGCTGGTGTTACGTTGAATTTTGAAGGAGAAGGGTGGTGCGGATATGTGGGATGCGGCGACACAGCGTGTCAAGAAATCACATTCTTGGTTTATGGAATGTGTAGGGGCGACCATCGGTCGCCCGCCAACTTGGCGCAGCATCGCGGTTTCCGGGTCTGTTTTCATACAAGGCAAACGGGCACGGGCGAGCAATGCTCGCCCCTACAAGAGCTTTTCGACAACCGGAACTTCCGGTTGTCGGATTTTGCTCCCTCTTGCGGTTCCCGCATCGCGCCGCGGGGCTTGGGCGCCCCTTGCGCTCTGCGACCGCTGCGCCTAAAAATCCTCCCTGTTTCCGCCGCAGGCGGCGGTCGGATTTTTAGCCCTTAACAGCACCCATCGTGATGCCCTTGGTAAAGTACTTCTGGAAGGCAAGGAACACGATGATGATGGGCACGGCGGCCAGCGCGGCGCCGGCCATGATCAGGCCGTAGTCGGTGGAGTTCTCGGCCTGCAGCTTGGCGATACCAAGAGAGATCGTCAGCTTGCTGGTGCTGGACAGCATGATCAACTGCATGAAGTAATCGTTCCACGAGTTGATGAAGGTGAAGATGGCCAGTGCGCCGATGCCCGGCTTGATCATGGGCAGCGCAATGCGGACAAAGGTCTTGGCCTCGCTCGCGCCGTCGATGCGGGCGGCCTCCAGCATCTCGCCGGGGATGCCCTCACTGAACTGCTTCATCAGGAATACGCCGAACGGCCAGCCGACGATGGGGAAGATGACCGCCCAGATCGTGTTGTAGAGCTGCAGGCTGCTCATCTCGCGCAGCAGGGGGATCAGGATGACCTGCTTCGGCAGCGCCATGGCGCAGACGATCAGGGTAAAGAGGATGCTGCGGCCCACAAAGCGCTTTTTTGCCAGCGCATAGCCTGCCATGGCGGAGGTGATGCAGGTCAGGATCATCGAGGCAACGGCCATAAAGACCGTGTTGATGAGCCAGCGCACAGCGGCGGGCACCTGGGGACCGGCCCACCAGATGATGTCCTTGCCGTCCGCGCTGAAGTGGCTGCTGAACGGCACCGCGAACTCCCACAGCGGGGACTTCTGGCGGCTGAACAGCTTGTCATAGTTCGTCGCGACCCACTCGCTCGGCCACCATTCGGGGGTGGTGGAGTTGATGGAGATCTGCGTCTTAAAGGAGCCCGTCAGGATCCAGTACAGCGGGAACGCGAACGCGATGGCCAGCAGGATGATGACGATGGTGCTGAACACCATGTAGGGGGAAATCTTCTTTTTTTTCTTTTTGGTATCCATAGTCATTTCCCTCCTTCTTAATCAGACCGCGTGACCTTGAACTGCACAGCGGACAGAACGGCGATCATGATGGCGAGGATAACGCCCATCGCGTTGCCGTAGCCGTAGCGGTACAGCTTGAAGGCTGTGTAGTAGATGTAGTACATGATGGTATCGGTGGAGTGGTTCGGGCCGCCGGACGTCAGCAGCTGGATCAGCGCGAAGCACTGGAAGGAGTTGATCGTCGTGATGACCAGGATGTACAGCGTGGTGGGCATGATCTGCGGCCACTTGATCTTCCAGAAGGCCTGCAGCTTCGTGGCACCGTCCACCTCAGCGGCCTCGACCAGAGACTGGTCCACGTTGCCGAGCGCGGAGACATACAGCACGATGGGCTGGCCGACAGAGGTCGTGAGCAGGATCAGGATGATGCAGGCCAGCGCGTAGCGGGTATCGCCCAGCCAGTTGATGTTCTGGTCAATGAGGCCCATCGACTTGCCCAGATAGTTGAAGATGCCGTAGTAGTTGTTGAACATCCACTTCCACACGACGGTAACAGCGACAGAGCCGGTGACGACGGGCAGATAGAAGATGACGCGGAACAGCGAGGTCGCCCACGGGGGCATGTTGACGATGGCGGACGCCACCCACAGCGAGAAGATGCAGGTGATAGGCACCGACACGACAACAATGATCAGCGTGTTGCGCAGTGCGCCCAGAAAGACGCTGTCGTGGAACAGCTCCACATAGTTCTGCAGGCCGATGAACACATCGGCGCGGTTCATGCTGGAGTCAAAGAAGCTGGTGAAGATGCACATCACCATGGGGTAGATGACAAAGCCGATAAAGAAGATGAGGCTGGGCAGCAGGAACAGGTAACCCGCGATGGTCTCCTGCCGGACAAGCGCGCGGCTCATCTTCGGCTCGCTCTGCTTTTTGGCAGCTGCGGTATGTGCCAAGAGGATCGCTCCCTTCTGTTTTAAAGTCACAGGTTCATTCGATAAAAGCGGCGCCCCACCGCTGCGTTTTATGTCAGAGGTCGGACGCCGTGGGGTTTAGTTACAAACCGGAGGTTTTTTCAGGAGGTTCAGGATGCGCTGGCCGCTGCGTTGGCGGTGTTGCAGAACTCGGTAACGGCGGTGGTCACGTCAGTGCCCTGGCCAACCTGCTGCAGCATGTTCCACCAAGCGGTACGAGCCTCGGCCCAGCCGGGAGTGACCTGATAGTAGTCGCCCAGGTAAGGCATGAGCTTCTGGTACTCGTTCATGACTTCGTCGTCGGCGTACAGATCAGACAGGGAGTTCTTCACAGAGAAGTAAGTAGAGGTCTTGACGGCCTTGGCGGTCTCGTCGGAGTTGGCCATGAAGTTGATGAAGGTCTTGGAAGCGGCAATCTTGTTCTCGTCGCCGTTGTCGAAGATGCCGAAACCCCAGATGCCGCCGCACAGAGCGGGATCGCCGGACTCAGTGGGGAACGCCATGAACAGGATGTCGTCACCGTTGTTGGTGGTGCCGGCCGCGCTGTTGTCGCTGTTGGTCTGCTGGGCAATGTTCCAGCAGAAAGCCATCTGCAGGGTGCCGTTGCGGAAGAGGGTGATCTCCTCGCCGCCGTTGATGGAAGCGTCGAAGTTGATGCCGTCCTGGTTGTACAGGGTCTCGATGGCCTTGACGTTCTCAGCGGAGTCAGCAGTGTACTTGGTGTGGGCTGCATCGGTGAAGGTGCCGCCGTACATATTGTTGATGATGGCGCGGGTGCCCTGGTCGCCGCCCT
>ERZ773131.1841-NODE-1841-length-14435-cov-3.949513_pt1 | contig 14435 bp, 12 predicted proteins | sample MGYA00511082_ERZ773131 | MGnify/ENA primary metagenome ERZ773131 (study PRJEB29015, sample SAMEA2737813) | human gut metagenome | biome: human gut; feature: human-associated habitat; material: faeces | place: China | collected 2012 ... | reverse complement strand
GGGCGCCAGTCGGGTCGCCGATCATCGCATATTTGATTTTGGCGATGGTTTCAGAGCTGCTGTGCCATGCTTTGTGGGTGAAGTGAGTATCGGTAGATACTGCGTATACGTCTACGCCCAGTTTCTGCAGTTCTTCGTAGTGGTCAGCAACGTCACCCAGTTCGGTCGGGCATACGAAAGTAAAATCAGCCGGGTAGAAGAAGAAGACGCTCCAGCGGCCTTCGGTATCTTTTTCGGTGATTTCGATGAATTCGCCGTTTTTGAATGCCTGGTTTTTAAAAGGTTTAATTTTGGTGTTAATCAAGGACATCTATACTTCCTCCGTGTTTTCGATGAGATGTAAGGTAACCAATTTTTGCCGATTCGGCTAATGCGTTTCCATTATCAAATCGATAAGTTTTACCTTACAACCTTCGTAAGACAACTTTGTGAACTTTGCACCGCCAGCGGCGATAAAAAGTAAAATGGCCCCCTTTCCAGGTGACCGTGTAATCTGAACTACCCTTTGGTATCTTCAGCGCCTGCCTGCAGGCTGAGGTGTTGCCCTTACAAATGCAACAACGACATGGATTACAACACCCTCATAAACAAAGGGCAATCACCTGATCTAAGCTCTTACCTATGACAGTGATAGGTTATGCCTTTTACTCGACTTTTGCACTGACTGAAAAGGACAAATTAATGTTAAAAAAGATACTTTTACTGGCTCTGCTTCCTGCAATCGCCTTCGCAGAGGAACTTCCTGCTCCAGTAAAAGCGATTGAAAAACAGGGCATTACAATCATCAAAACGTTCGATGCCCCCGGAGGAATGAAAGGTTATCTCGGAAAGTATCAGGATATGGGCGTCACCATCTACCTGACTCCAGATGGTAAGCACGCTATCTCTGGTTACATGTACAACGAGAAAGGTGAAAACCTGAGTAACACACTTATCGAAAAAGAAATTTACGCACCAGCCGGACGCGAAATGTGGCAACGGATGGAACAATCCCACTGGCTCCTCGACGGTAAAAAAGACGCGCCGGTCATTGTCTACGTCTTCGCCGATCCGTTCTGCCCATATTGTAAACAGTTCTGGCAGCAGGCGCGCCCGTGGGTAGATTCTGGCAAAGTGCAGTTGAGAACATTGTTGGTTGGGGTTATCAAACCAGAAAGTCCGGCGACAGCCGCGGCAATTCTTGCCTCCAAAGATCCCGCAAAAACCTGGCAAGAATATGAAGCCTCTGGTGGCAAGCTTAAGCTAAACGTGCCTGCAAACGTAAGTACTGAGCAAATGAAAGTGTTAAGCGATAACGAGCAACTCATGGACGATCTGGGGGCAAATGTCACACCCGCTATCTATTACATGAGTAAGGAAAATACGTTGCAACAAGCCGTGGGGTTGCCCGATCAGAAAACGCTTAATATCATTATGGGAAATAAATAAAAGATAATTCATGGATGGTTGAAATATACCCCTGCTTTTCAACCATCCTTAAAACGCATGAATTGCTCGCTCTGTGCCAGATGGCTGTGCTATTTTAGAAAAACTTAATCCTGAGTTAAGCAAAAAAACATAATCAATAAAAATATATACGCAAAAACATTGATTAAGTGAATACTTCATGGAAGAAAAATATAACCGGAGTACTGTATGGCCAATCTCTACGACCTGAAAAAGTTCGACTTAAATCTTCTTGTCATCTTTGAGTGCATTTATAAACACTTAAGCATAAGCAAGGCTGCTGAGTCATTATATATCACTCCATCAGCAGTGAGTCAGTCGTTACAACGCTTACGTGCGCAATTTAATGACCCTTTATTCATTCGCTCAGGAAAAGGTATCACGCCAACTACGACAGGGTTAAATTTACACAATCACCTTGAGAAAAACCTCAGAGGTCTAGAGCAAACAATCAATCTTGTTAATAAATCGGAAGTAAAGAAAAATTTTATTATCTACGGTCCTCAGCTCATCTCCTGTTCTCATAACCGCATGCTGATCCGCTGCCTACGGCAAGATACCTCGGTCGAGATTGAGTGCCATGACACACTTATTTCAGCCGAGAATGCTGAAGAACTGTTGGTTCATCGCAAAGCCGATCTGGTGATCACTCAAATGCCAGTGATCAGTCGTTCCGTCATTTGTATGCCATTGCATACGATTCGTAATACCCTAATTTGTAGTAATAAACATCCCCGGATTACAGATACCAGTACTTACGAACAAATTATGGAAGAAGAGTTCACCCAATTAATTTCCAAATCATCGGGGCTTGATGACATTCAAATGGAAATAGACGAGAGGTTTATAAATCGTAAAATTGCCTTTCGTGGCTCCTCTTTATTGGCGATCATAAATAGCATTGCGATTACAGATTTGCTAGGAATAGTTCCCTTTGAACTTTATGAATCCCACCAAGAATCTCTTAATTTAAAGGAAATAAAACTAGAGCACCCCCTACCCTTGGTTAAGCTTTACATTTGTTACAACAAGACTTCTCTAAACAACCTGGCATTCTCACGATTCATTGACAGATTGAATGATAATTCTTGATATATAGATTCAGAGAGAGGCTACATCCTTTCATTTCTATTCATTTCATCAATAAAAAAATAAAATACTCTACCTTACAGGACTTACTTTATAATTAACGACCTTATCTCACTGATCACCCTGTAACGTTCAGAGAGCGTCTTTAGATGTCTATTTATAAAATTCCTCTTCCACTCAATATTCTGGAAGCTGCACGAGAGCGTATTACCTGGACACTCAATACCCTACCCCGCGTTTGTGTCTCATTTTCTGGCGGCAAAGACTCTGGTTTAATGCTGCATCTGACAGCCGACCTTGCCCGACAAATGGGCAAAAAAATCTGCGTTTTGTTTATCGACTGGGAAGCGCAGTTCTCATGCACTATCAACTATGTTCAGTCCCTGCGCGAGTTGTACACCGATGTCATCGAAGAGTTTTACTGGGTTGCGCTCCCGCTTACGACGCAAAATTCCCTTTCACAATACCAACCCGAATGGCAGTGCTGGGAACCTGATGTCGAATGGGTACGTCAACCTCCCCAAGATGCGATAACCGACCCTGACTTTTTCTCCTTTTACCAGCCAGGCATGACCTTCGAACAATTTGTACGTGAGTTTGCCGAATGGTTTTCACAAAAACGTCCGGCGGCGATGATGATCGGCATCCGTGCGGATGAGTCCTACAACCGTTTTGTCGCCATCGCCAGTTTAAATAAACAACGTTTTGCCGACGATAAACCCTGGACTACGGCCGCACCAGGCGGTCATAGCTGGTACATTTACCCCATTTACGACTGGAAAGTGGCTGATATCTGGACCTGGTATGCAAATCATCAAAGTCTCTGCAACCCACTGTATAACCTAATGTATCAGGCAGGCGTTCCTCTGCGTCATATGCGAATTTGCGAACCTTTTGGCCCGGAGCAACGACAAGGATTATGGCTCTATCACGTTATCGAACCGGATCGCTGGGCTGCTATGTGCGCACGAGTCAGCGGGGTAAAAAGTGGCGGCATTTACGCCGGACATGACAATCATTTCTATGGGCATCGGAAAATCCTCAAGCCAGAACATTTAGACTGGCAAGAATATGCATTATTGCTGCTCAATAGCATGCCGGAAAAAACAGCTGAGCATTACCGCAATAAAATCGCCATTTATTTGCACTGGTATCAGAAAAAAGGCATCGAGGTTCCACAAACCCAGCAAGGGGACATTGGCGCGAAAGATATCCCCTCCTGGCGGCGGATATGCAAAGTTTTACTCAATAACGATTACTGGTGTCGGGCATTATCATTTAGCCCCACAAAATCGAAGAACTATCAGCGTTATAACGAACGGATAAAAGGAAAACGTCAGGAATGGGGGATACTATGCAACAACGATTAACGCAGGATTTAACGCAATTTCTCGCCAGCTTGCCGGAAGACGATCGCATCAAAGCGATTAATGAAATCCGCATGGCGATCCATCAGGTAAGTCCTTTTCGGGAAGAACCGGTAGATTGTGTTTTGTGGGTCAAAAATGATCAGCTTGTGCCGAATGATTACAACCCAAACAACGTGGCACCACCCGAAAAAAAACTGCTGAAAAAATCCATTGAAATAGATGGTTTTACCCAACCCATTGTGGTCACGCATACGGATAAAAATGCCCTGGAAATCGTGGATGGTTTTCACCGCCATGAAATTGGTAAAGGCTCATCATCATTAAAATTACGCTTAAAAGGTTATTTGCCGGTGACCTGTCTGGAAGGTACGCGTAATCAACGCATCGCCTCGACTATTCGTCATAATCGCGCTCGTGGACGCCATCAAATCACCGCCATGTCGGAAATCGTCCGTGAACTTAGCCAGTTGGGATGGGACGATAATAAAATTGGCAAAGAGCTGGGAATGGACAGCGACGAAGTGCTGCGCCTGAAGCAAATTAACGGCCTGCAAGAGTTGTTTGCCGACCGTCAATATTCCCGCGCCTGGACGGTTAAATAACTAAAGCTGGCGCAGGCGTTCAGCTGCTGCCAGCAACGTCGATTCCTTCTTGGCAAAACAGAGACGAATCAGTTTATGGGGGAAGGGATCGGCGCAAAATACCGACAGCGGGATCGCCGCTACGCCGTGCTCCTGCGTCAGCCACTGGCAAAACTCAACATCATCCAGGGTAGATACCGCGCTGTAATCCACCAGCAAAAAGTATGTACCTTCACACGGTAAAATCTCCAGCCGGCTTTCATTTAAGGCATTTACCAGAATATCGCGCTTCTGGCGATAAAAGTCCGGTAACGCAAGATAATGCTCAGGTTCTGCACGTAGCATATCGGCAAGTGCCAGCTGTGCCGGGGTATTTACAGAAAAGGTCAGATACTGATGTACCTTGCGAATTTCGGCACTGATGGGGGCTGGCGCAACGCAATAACCCACTTTCCAGCCGGTCATATGATAGGTCTTGCCAAACGATGACACCGCCACCGCCCGCTCACGCAACTGCGGATGCGCCAGCACACTGGCATGGCCCTGCTGTGAAAAGTTGATGTGCTCGTAGACTTCATCGCTAATGACAAAAATCTCGTGCCCGGCAATTACCTGCCACAAAGCGGCGAAATCAGCCTGCTGCCAGACAGTAGCACTGGGGTTATGCGGGGTGTTGAGGATCACCAGTCGGGTGCGCTCGCTTAACAATGCGGCAAATTCCTGCCAGTCAACGCGAAAATGCGGTGGTTGCAGTGCAATACGTTTAACTATTCCTCCCGAAAGCGCGATGGCAGGGGCGTAACTGTCATAGCTGGGATCAAAACAAATCACTTCATCGCCATTGCGCACCAATGCGGTAATCGCCGCGTATAACGCTTCCGTCGCCCCTGCCGTTACGGTGATATCGCTATCGGCATCTGGTTGATAGCCATACAAACGTTCCGTTTTCTGAGCAATCGCCTCGCGCAAGGCCTGCACGCCGGTCATGGGCGCGTATTGGTTTGCCCCCTGGGCAACGTGGTACGCCAGTCGCTCTTGTAAATAGCGCGGACCATCAAAATCAGGAAAGCCTTGCGACAGATTAATCGCCTGGTGTTGCTGCGCCAGCGCGCTCATCTGGGTGAAAATAGTGGTGCCAAGTTGTGGAAGTTTGCTTTGTGGAATCAGAGGGTTATTTGTCATTTTTTATTGTGCCTGACGAAGTTGTGTTGAAGGCACTATAACACGATGCTAGTATTTGGCAATCAAGACGTTTAGATGTCTAAATAAAACAATAAGGACAACACAACATGCCTCACAATCCTATCCGCGTGGTCGTCGGCCCGGCTAACTACTTTTCACATCCAGGAAGTTTCAATCACCTGCACGATTTTTTCACTGATGAACAGCTTTCTCGCGCGGTGTGGATCTACGGCGAACGCGCCATTGCTGCGGCGCAAACCAAACTTCCGCCAGCGTTTGAACTGCCAGGGGCAAAGCATATTTTGTTTCGCGGTCATTGCAGCGAAAGCGATGTACAACAACTGGCGGCTGAGTCCGGTGACGATCGCAGCGTGGTGATTGGCGTCGGCGGCGGCGCACTGCTCGACACCGCGAAAGCCCTCGCCCGCCGTCTCGGTCTGCCATTTGTTGCCGCTCCGACGATCGCCGCCACCTGCGCCGCCTGGACACCGCTCTCCGTCTGGTATAACGATGCCGGACAGGCCCTGCATTATGAGATTTTCGACGACGCCAATTTTATGGTGCTGGTGGAACCAGAGATTATCCTCAATGCGCCGCAACAATATCTGCTGGCGGGGATCGGTGACACGCTGGCGAAATGGTATGAAGCGGTGGTGCTGGCTCCGCAACCAGAAACATTGCCGCTAACCGTGCGGCTGGGGATCAATAATGCGCAGGCCATTCGCGACGTCTTGTTAAACAGTAGCGAACAGGCGCTTGCCGATCAGCAAAATCAGCAGTTAACGCAATCATTTTGCGATGTGGTGGATGCGATTATCGCCGGAGGTGGAATGGTCGGTGGTCTGGGCGATCGTTTTACTCGCGTTGCAGCGGCTCATGCCGTGCATAACGGTCTGACTGTGCTGCCGCAAACCGAGAAATTTCTCCACGGCACCAAAGTCGCTTATGGCATTCTGGTACAAAGCGCCTTGCTGGGTCAGGATGATGTGCTGACGCAATTAACCGGGGCGTATCAGCGTTTTCATCTGCCGACCACGCTGGCGGAGCTGGAAGTGGATATCAATAATCAGGCGGAGATCGACAAAGTGATTGCCCACACCTTGCGCCCGGTGGAGTCCATTCATTACCTGCCAGTCACGCTGACACCAGATACGTTGCGTGCAGCGTTCGAAAAAGTGGAATCGTTTAAAGCCTGACGTGCAAATTTAGCAGCAGCGCGCGCCGCCTTTTCCACCGTAGCGCGCGTCCTGCCGCTCACGGAAAAACTCTTCGTAGGTCATCGGCGTTTGATCGGGATGGTTTACCCGCATATGTTCGACATAGTTGTCGTAATCAGGCATACCAATCATCAGCTTCGCCGCCTGACCTAAATATTTTCCGGCTTTTGCCAGTGAATCAAACATTAATACCTCCGGTAATCAGGTTGCCAGGAGAGTGCCGGATGCGGCGTGAACGCCTTATCCGGCCTACAAATGCTATCAACGCGCTCGGTCAGTCCCCTCGCCCCACCGGGGAGAGGGTTAGGGTGAGGGAAACCCTCGGCGCCATGCCAACATTCGCCAACATTCCCCCTCACTCTGACTTTAGTGCGCGCCTTTTGCCTGCGCCACGATCTCCTCGACATTTTCCGGCATTGGCTCATACGGCGTTTCTTTCGCCGTTGGCTTCGGCTCTTTCAATGCCGCCAGTGCCGTCTTAATCGAGAACAGCGCCAGAACCACCACGACCACCATAAAGAAGATGGTTAACCCGGCATCCAGACGGTTGTTGAACACCAGTTGCGCCAGCTGTGACTCAGTATACTGCGACGGAATATTGCCGCTGTCGATCATTGCCTGGAACTTATTAGCAATGGCCAGGAAGCCGACTTTCGCATCCGGGCTAAACGCTTTCTGCCAGCCTGCGGTCAGAGTACAAATCAGCAGCCAGGCCGTTGGTACCAGCGCCACCCAGGCGTAACGTTGACGTTTCATCTTGAACAACACCACGGCACAGAGCATCAGCGCCATCCCTGCCAGCATCTGGTTGGCAATACCAAACAGCGGCCACAGAGTGTTAATACCGCCCAGCGGATCGACCACCCCCTGATGCAGGAAGTAGCCCCACGCCAGCACGCACAGCGCCGTTGCCAGCAGGTTAGCAGGCAGTGAATCGGTCCGTTTCAGGCCCGGAGAAACCACGCCCAGCAGATCCTGCAACATAAAGCGCGCAGCACGCGTACCTGCATCCACCGCCGTCAGAATAAACAGAGCTTCAAACAGAATGGCGAAGTGATACCAGAACGCCACATCCATCATACCACCCAGCGCACCGTGCAGAATGTAAGCCATCCCCACCGCCAGCGTCGGCGCTCCGCCCGCACGGGAAATGATCGACTGTTCACCCACTTCGCTGGCAATCTGGTTGAGCGTATCCGGAGTAATCGCAAAGCCCCAGCTACTCACCACTTGCGCGGCAGAAGCGACCACATCCGCCGTCCCTGCCGGAGCCAGCACCGCCATCGGGCTGTTCATGGCGAAGTACACACCTGGATCGATGATACAGGCGGAAACCAGCGCCATAATCGCTACGAAGGATTCCATCAACATGCCGCCGTAGCCGATAAAGCACGCCTGCCCTTCGTTCGCCAGCATCTTCGGCGTGGTGCCGGAAGAGATCAGCGCATGGAAGCCAGACACCGCGCCACAGGCGATGGTGATAAACAGGAACGGGAACAGGTTACCGGTCCATACCGGGCCAGTGCCATCGACAAATTTGGTCAGCGCAGGCATGGTCAGCGTCGGGCGCATAATCAAAATGCCTACCGCCAGACCGACGATAGTCCCGATTTTCAGGAAGGTAGAGAGATAGTCACGCGGGGCCAGCAGCAGCCACACCGGAAGCACCGCTGCCACAAAACCGTAACCCACCAGCATCCAGGTCAGCTGCACGCCGGTAAAGTCAAAGTACGGTGCCCAGGTCGGACTTTCTGCCACCCAGCCGCCAGAGATAATGGCGAAAATCAGGAACACCAGGCCAATCACCGACACTTCGCCAATACGCCCCGGACGCAGATAGCGCAGGTAGATCCCCATAAACAGCGCCAGCGGAATGGTGAACGCAACGGTATACGTTCCCCACGGGCTATGAGTCAGGGCTTTCACCACGATCATCGCCAGTACTGCAAGGATAATGACCATGATCATAAAGCAGGCCACCAGCGCTATCACCCCGGCGGTTGGCCCCATCTCTTCTTTGACCAGCTCACCCAGCGAACGACCGTCACGGCGCGTAGAAACAAACAGCACCATGAAATCCTGCACCGCACCGGCGAGAACCACCCCGGCGAGCAGCCAGATCATCCCCGGCAGGTAACCCATTTGCGCTGCCAGCACCGGCCCAACCAGCGGACCTGCTCCGGCAATGGCCGCAAAATGGTGACCGAACAGCACTTTCTTGTCCGTCGGCACATAGTCCAGCCCGTCGTTATGGCGCACCGCTGGCGTCATACGCGTCGGGTCAACCGCCAGCACATTTTTGGCGATATACAGCCCATAAAAACGGTAAGCGATCAGATAGATACAGACCGACGCCACCACAATCCACAGCGCGTTGATCTGTTCCCCACGATTTAAAGCAATGTATCCCAGAGCAAATGCTCCCATTACAGAGAGCACTGTCCAGACGAGGTATTTCCCTGATTTGTTCATAGTTGTTATCCGTGTGCGTGTCCATAGAGATGTTACATTTTGTTTCTATAACATCTTTGTACGATTTAACAACACGGCAACCATGTAAATCGGAGTTGAAACCAATATTTAACTTAACAATGTTAACTCGATCACTCCATTAACCGAGTTTTCCTGCAATCTCATTTAATTCTGTCGGGCTCATCCCAAAACTGCCGTACCCAGCCGACAAGTGCAGCAACGCCGCCCCTGTTCATCGAAAACGACGATTTCCCAGCTCTGATTTTGCCGCCCAAGATGCAACGGCTGGCAGACGCCGCGTACCTTGCCTTCAGACACCGGGCGATGATGGGTGGCGTTAAGTTCCGTGCCCACCACACACTGCCCGTCACGGGTCATCATAAATCCGGCCATCGATCCCAGCGTTTCCGCCAGCGCCGCCGACGCGCCGCCATGTAGTAAACCGAACGGCTGATGAGTACGGGTATCAACCGGCATTTCAGCTTCCAGCACATCATCGCCCAGACGGGTATAAACAATTCCCAGATGCGCCACCATTGTGTTATCGCTGGTGGCGTTCAGCTCGTCGAGCGTTAAATGGCGTTTCCAGATCATGCTTATGCCCCCAGCGTTGAGCCGCCATCGACCACAATATCCTGTAGCGTGATATGGCTGGCGAGGTCAGAGGCGAGGAACAAAATCGTGTTGGCGATCTCCTGTGGACGGGCGATTTTCCCCAGCGGAATGCCAAGTTTAAACTGCTCGCCAAAGCCGCGAATACGCTGCTCTTCGGCGTCATCACTCACCCACAGCGTGCGTTGCATATCGGTGTCGGTGGAACCCGGTGAAACCACATTACAGCGCACCCCACTACCCGCCAGTTCCAGCCCGACGCTCAACGCCAGGCTTTTCAGCGCCGCTTTCGACGCGCCATAAGCACTCATGCCAATACGCGGCGTGTGTGCGGCGTCGGACGCCACAGTGACAATCGCCCCGCCCCGCTGACGGCGAAACTGGTTCATGGTTTGCTGGAACAGGTTAAACGCACCGCCGACGTTAACCGCAAAAGTCTGCTGCCAGTCCTCTTTGCTGAGCTGATCGGTCGCGCCCATGCGCAAAATTCCCGCCGCATTGACCAGCACGTCCAGTCGCTCCGTTTGCGCTAACAGTCGCTGACATACCTGCGCCACCTGCGCAGCATCGGCAACATCCATCACTTCAGTCGCAAAGGGGTATTGCTCCTGAGTGAACGCTTGATCAAAACCGGTAACTTTCGCTCCCGCCTCAACAAACGCCAGCGCCGTGGCGTAGCCGATACCTTTCCCCGCGCCAGTTACCCAGACATTTTTACCGCTGAAATCCATTATTTCACCTCGCGGGAGAGTAGCTTCCACCAGGCGTCGATGGTCGGGTTTTTCGCCAGCATGACAAAGTCGATATCGCCATGCACTTTGCGCCAGCGCGCCGCCAGCGCCATCATGCGCACCGAATCCAGACCGTAGTCGATCAGGTTGTCGTCATCGAACGGTTCATCGGACTCGTCCAGCAACGGCAGGATAACCTCACGCAGCGCCGCTTTGCTGGCGGGGACAGGTGCTGGCAGTAATTCTTCAGTCATCACCACCCGGCCAGACCGTCCGGCCACATATTTCAGCGACATCAAATGCTCGTCACGGCTGAAATCGGCCAGCGCATCCGCCACCATAAACGGTTTAATATCGCGCATAAATGCGTCGGTTGCGGTAGTCATACAGCCAATGTGGGCATATACCCCGGTAATAATCAGCTGGTTACGTCCACTCTCTTTGAGCATTTGCTCCAGCGGAGAACGATGAAACGCGCTGTAGCGCCACTTCACCAGCACCGTGTCGTCGGCATCTGGCGTCAGGCGATCCACCACCTTTTGCTGTTCCGGCGAACGGGTCAGGCCCGGCCCCCACATATCATTCAACAGCGCCCGATCTTCATCACTCTGCTCTTTCGGCTGGGCGGTGTAATAAACCGGGATATTGTGCTGTTTGCAGTAGTCGCGTAGCGCAGCAATATTCGCGATCACCTGCGCCATCATCGGGCAGTTCTCGCCCCAGAAGCTGATAAAATAGTCCTGCATATCATGGATTAACAACGCGGCACGTTGCGGTTCAAAGGCCCAGTCGACTTTATTCTTAGGGATATCGTGAGACTCCGGCAGTGCGTAAGCCTGTAATTTTGGAATAGCCATCGTGTTCTCTCCTTCAGGCTGATGCGCGTGACGCCAGCCACTGACGTAATTGTTTTTTATCGACTTTCCCGACCGCCGTCAGCGGAAGTGAATCTACACACTCCACGCGATCCGGTAATTTAAATTCGGCAATACCCTGTTCACGCAGGAAACGACGCACCTGCACCGCGCGCAGCGGCTCTTTTACCACCAGATAAGCGCAGCTTTTTTCGCCCATCAGCTCATCTTCCATGCTCACCAGTGCGGCATAGATCACTGCCGGATGGCGCAGTAACAGGTTTTCGATCTCTTCGGCAGCGATCTTCTCGCCGCCACGGTTAATCTGATCTTTCTCGCGCCCCTGCACGGTGATGTAACCCTCTGGATCAATAGAGATCAGATCGCCGGAACAGTAAAAACCGTTGGCATCAAAGGCACTGGCATTGTGCTGCGGGCTTTTGTAATAACCCCGAAAGGTATACGGCCCGCGCGTCATCAGGCGTCCGACTTCCCCTTGCGGCAGTGGATTTCCTTCGGCATCGGCAACCCATACTTCGTCATCCGGACACATCGGGTAACCCTGGGTATGGATAATTTTCTCCGCGCTATCATCAAGACGGGTGTAGTTCACCAGCCCTTCCGCCATGCCAAACACCTGCTGCAATTGGCAGCCAATCTCAGCGGGAATACGCGTCGCAAGCGTGGCAGAAAGGCGTGCGCCGCCGACCTGTAACAGTTTCAGCGAGGCAAGCTGCGCCTGGCTTTCGCCTTCGGTCAGCGCCTGCAACCACAGGCTGACTGCCGGCGGCACCAGCGCGGTAACGTTCACCTGATGTTTTGCAATCAATGGGAAGCAAAGCGTGGCGCTGGGATCGGCCGCCAGAACAACCGTTCCTCCGGCAAGAAAGACGCCCAGCGATCCTGGCGAACTCATGGCGTAGTTATGAGCCGCCGGGATCGCGCACAGGTAGCGTGTCTGTTGTGTGAACTGACAAATCTCGACGCTACGACGCACGCTGTAGTAGTAGTCGTTATGAGTGCGCGGGATTAGTTTCGGTGTGCCGGTGGTGCCGCCGGAAAGCTGGAAATAGGCCACTTCATCAGCAGGTGACGGCGTGGCAGTAAAGTCCTCAGCCGGATGGTTAATCGCATCCTGCAAGTTATGCTCACCGCTGTCGTTGTGCAGTTGCACCACGCGAATGGAGGAGTGCTCTGCAACAAATGTATTGAGGAAATCATCTCCGCTAAATAGCGCATGTTGGCGATCGGCAATCAGTAACGCCGGTTTAATCTGGCTGGCGTATGCGTTCAGTTCACTACGCTGATGGCTGAACAGCGCCAGCACCGGCGCGACGCCCAGTTTCAGCAGCGCGAAAAAGGTAATGTAAAGTTCAGCGACGTTACCCAGTTGTACCAGCGCGGTTTCACCGGGTTTAATGCCCTGACGGCGCAAACTACAGGCGAGGTTATCCGCCGCCTGATTCAGCTCCCGGTAACTCAACTGCCGCTCGCCGTCGATAACCGCGATGCTGTCACTCGCAGCATGTCGTGTCAGAATGTCAGTCAATGGCAAATCCTGCCAGTAGCCTTTTTCCCGATAGCGACGGGCAAACTCTTCCGGCCAGCGGGTGAATGGAATGCTCATCCTCGCTCCTTAATGCAATCCAAAAACGTTCAACATGGTAGAAAGTTTGACGCCTGTTTCGCGCCACTCACCCAACGGTGACGACGCAGGCACAATCCCCGCTCCGGCAAACAGACGCACCTGATTTTCCCGCAGCTTCGCGCAGCGGATGGTCACCACCCATTCGCCGTTACCTTCGCTGTCACACCAACCCACGATGCCGCCAAACAGTTCGCGGTCGAACGGCTCCAGTTCAGCAATAATCTGGGTCGCGGCCTGATGCGGGAAACCGCTCAGCGCGGGGGTCGGATGCAGCAGACAGGCCAGAGTCAGTGCGTTTTCTTGCGAATTCACTTTACCTTCAAAGGGAGTTGCGAGATGCCACAGCGTCGGCGTGGTAATCAGCTGTGGACAGGAGGGAACGTGTAACTCACTACTGCGTTCGCGCAGTACCTCTTTCATCGCCTGAGTCACCAGTTCATGTTCATGGCGATCTTTTTCTGACGCCAGCAGACGATTACCCGCTTCGCGATCGAGCACTTCATCCGGCTGACGACGCGCGGAACCGGCTAACGGAATGGAGCTAAAACGCTCGCCGTCTTTACGTAGCAGCAGTTCCGGGCTGGCCCCCAGCAGGACGCCACCATCTGCCAACGGCACATGGAAGTTGTAACTAACCGGGTTTTGCGCAATCAACCGTTCCAGCAATACGCCACTATCAATGGCGGCGTCAGTGGTGATATCAATCAACCGTGACAACACCACTTTGTCGACCTGCGGCGTGGCGGTAAGTGCGGCAGCGCGAGCAACCATCTGTTCAAACGTGGTTTGTTGCGGAATTGCCTGGCGTTCCACCACGTTCAGCGACTGGCTGCGGGTGAAACGGCGTGCGGAAGCTTGTTTTTCCTGACGGGAGAACGACTGCCAGGATTCAGGAATATACAGCGACGAAGGCTGACGTGGATCGAAGGGAATCGCCCCGACCATCACCGGATTTTTGATGCCCTGCCGTTTCTGGGCGACGTAATCGGCCAGCAGCAGGAAAGCCTGACGCCCCAGCAGCAGGATAGCGGCGAGGTTGAAGAGGGTCATCAGCGCCATCGTAATGTCGGCAAGGCTCCACGCCAGATCGAGCGTGGCAAGGGCCCCGAACAGCACCATCGCCCCGACCAGCAGCCGGTAGAGGGTCAGCGCGCCCGGACGACGGGTGATGAAGCGGATATTGGCTTCGCCGTAATAGTAGTTGCCGATGATACTGCTGAAAGCGAAGAGGAA
>ERZ773131.1824-NODE-1824-length-14527-cov-5.428413_pt1 | contig 14527 bp, 10 predicted proteins | sample MGYA00511082_ERZ773131 | MGnify/ENA primary metagenome ERZ773131 (study PRJEB29015, sample SAMEA2737813) | human gut metagenome | biome: human gut; feature: human-associated habitat; material: faeces | place: China | collected 2012 ... | reverse complement strand
CTTCGGCCCGGTCACCCCGGAAGTGCCCGCCAGCATCCTGCAGATGCACCCCGACTTCATCCTCGTGGGCGACGAAGAGGCCCTGAGCCTGATCTGATCGGTTCCCCAAAGCATATTTCTGCCGCCGCACGGCCCTGCCACCGTGCGGCGGCTTTTTTCTGAGCAGGGGAATTGTAACGCGGCAAAAAATACAGTATACTGGAACAAAAACCACCACGAGGGAGGGGCGGCCGATGTTCAGCGAAGAGATGATCTGCAGCCTGAATGATCTGGAGCTGGAAGTTTATAAGTATGTTGTGCGGAACGCGGACAAGGTGTGCTATATGCGCATCCGGGAGTTTGCGGATGCCGCCCATGTGTCTACCTCCACCATCCTCCGGTTCTGCAAAAAGGCGGGCTGCGACGGCTACGCGGAGTTCAAGATCCGGCTGCGCCAGCATCTGGAACAGGCAAAGCAGCCGCCGGTCAAGGACGATGTGTCGGAGGTCATCGACTTTTTGAAAAAGACCTGCTCGGCGGAGTTTGAGCAGAAGCTGGACATGCTGACCAAGGTCATTTTTCAGGCCCGGCACATCTTTTTTGTAGGCAGCGGCATGTCCGGCATCGTGGCCAAGTACGGGGCACGCTATTTTTCCAGCATGGGCAAGTTCTGCCTGTACATCGACGAGCCCCATTATCCCACCGAGAGCCGATTCGTGGAAAATTCGCTGGTGATCGTGTTTTCAGTGTCCGGCGAGTCCCGCGACACCATCGGCCATGTGATGCGCTTCAAGGAGCAGAACTGCCAGATCCTCAGCGTGACCAACACGGAAAACTGCACCATAGCCAAGCTCTCGGACTATAATCTGGCCTATTATGTCACCTACGAGCGGCTGGGAGTCTACGATGTGACGACCCAGCTCCCGGCCATGAGCATCGTGGAGCGGCTGGGCAAAAAGCTCTACCGCTACACCTCCGAGGGCCCGGCGGCCATCTGAAAAAAGTCCAAAATAAAAAACAGGGTGTTACCTGGAAAAAACAAGTGCGAAAAAACGGCACTTGTTTTTTTATGCCCGGAAACTGCTGACAAACCACCTGCCTGCGTCTATAATGGACACATCAGAAGTACTTCGACCGGAAATTGGATGACTTGAAAAGGTAAAGGAGAAACAATCATGGCAAAAGATTATGCTGCGATCTCCAAAAAGATCGTGGAGAACATCGGCGGTGTGGAGAACATTGCCAGCGTGACCCACTGCATGACCCGCCTTCGCTTCGTGGTGAAGGACGAGGGCAAGATCAACGACGCAGCCGTCAAGGCGACCGACGGCGTCATGGGCGTCGTGAACCAGGGCGGCCAGTACCAGATCATCATTGGTAACCATGTAGAAGAGGCCTACAACGAAGTGCTCAAGATGGGCGACTTCGGCGAGGCAAGCCAGGTGGCCCGCGGCGAGAAGAAGGAGCCTCTGACCCTGAAGAAGGTGGGCAACAACATTCTGGATGCCATCGTGGGCACCATGTCCCCGCTGATCCCCGCCATCATCGGCGGCTCCATGGTCAAGCTGCTGGTCATGCTGCTGGGCATGGCAGGCGTGTTGTCGGCCGACGGTGAGACCTACAAGATCCTGAACACCATCGGTGATGCAGCCTTCTACTTCCTGCCGGTGATGGTGGCCGCTTCTGCTTCCAAGAAGTTCAACACCAATATGTTCATCGCCATTGCCATTGCAGGCCTGATGCTGCACCCGGATTTCCGCACCATGATGGAGGCGGTCACGGTCGGCGATACCGCCGCACACTTCCTGGGCATCCCGGTGGTGGGCGTCAAGTACACCTACACCGTCATCCCGGCCCTGTGCATGACCTGGATCCTGTCTTACATTGAGCGTGCCATCGACAAGATCACCCCGGCTGTCACCAAGAACTTCCTCAAGCCCATGCTGATCTTCCTCGTTGCTGCTCCCATTGCGATCATCGTGGTCGGCCCGGTCGGCATCATGATCGGCGAGGGCATCTCCGCCTTCGTCTACTTCGTGCAGGCTAAGCTGGGCTTCCTGGCTGTGGGCATCATGGGCGCCCTCTGGCCCCTGCTGGTCATCACCGGCATGCACCGCGTGTTCACCCCCACCATCCTGCAGACCATCTCCGAGACCGGCATGGAGGGCACCGTTATGCCCTCTGAGATCGGTGCAAACCTGTCCCTGGGCGGCGTGTCCTTGGCCGTTGCCTTCAAGACCAAGAACAGCGAGCTGCGCCAGACCGCTCTGGCCGCTGCTTCCTCTGCTCTGATCGCCGGCACCACCGAGCCCGCCCTGTACGGCGTGGCCGTGCGCCTGAAGCGCCCCCTGATCGCTTCCCTGATCACCGGCTTTGTCTGCGGCTGCCTGGCCGGCATGGCAGGTCTGGCCAGCCGTTCCATGGTGTCGCCCAGCGTTCTCACCGGTGTGCAGTTCATCGACCCGGCCAACCCCGGTGTGAGCATCGCCTGGATCGCCGGCATCTCGGTGCTGTCCATCGTGCTGTCCTTTGTGCTGACGCTGGTGATCGGCTTTGAGGATCTCCCGGAAGAGGAGTGATCCCCATGTCTGATTACAAACTGCCCGAAAACTTTCTCTGGGGTGCTGCCATTGCGGCCAATCAGGCCGAAGGCGCTTACAACGAGGGCGGCCGCGGCCTGAGCAACATCGACATGATGCCCCACGGTGTCCACCGCATGGAGGTCAAGCTGGGCGGCACGCCCCACCCGACGCTGCAGGCAGGGGAGTATTACCCCAGCCACACCGGCGTGGACTTCTACCACCATTACAAAGAGGACATCGCCCTGATGGCAGAGCTGGGGCTGAAGGTGTTCCGCACCTCCATCTCCTGGTCCCGCCTGTACCCCCACGGCGATGAACGGACCCCCAACCCGGAGGGCGTGGCCTTTTACCGCAATGTGTTCCAGGAGTGCCGGAAGTACGGCATTGAGCCGCTGGTCACCCTGTGCCACTTTGACATCCCCATGGGTCTGGTGGAGCAGTACGGCTCCTGGCGCAGCCGCAAAACGCTGGAATGCTTTGCCCGCTACGCCGAGACCTGCTTCAAAGAATACGCCGGCCTTGTGCACTACTGGCTTACCTTCAACGAGATCAACATCCTGCTGCACAGCCCCTTCTCCGGGGCAGGCATCGCCTTCCAGGAGGGCGAGAACCGCAGTCAGGTGATCTATCAGGCGGCCCACCATGTGCTGCTGGCCAGCGCCACGGCCACTCGCCTGGCCCATCAGTACGACCCCGCCAATCAGGTGGGCTGCATGCTGGCCGGCGGCAGCTTCTACCCCTACTCCTGCAACCCGGAGGACGTCTGGGAGTCGGTGCAGAAGGAGCAGGAAAACCTGCTCTTCATCGACGTGCAGGTGCGGGGCCGCTACCCCGGCTACGCCCGCAAGCTGTTTGCGGAAAAGCAGGTGCAGCTGCACACCGAGCCCGGCGATGACGCCCTGCTGCGGGAGAACACCGTAGACTTCATCTCCTTCAGCTATTACGCCAGCCGCTGCGTGGCGGCCAGCCTGGAGGGCAAGGCCGTGAACGACGGCAACGTGGTGCGCTCGGTGAAGAACCCCTATCTGCAGACCAGCCAGTGGGGCTGGGCCATCGACCCGCTGGGCCTGCGCATCACCATGAACCAGCTGTACGACCGCTACCAGAAACCGCTGTTCCTGGTGGAAAACGGTCTGGGTGCCCACGACACGGTGGAGCCTGACGGCAGTGTCCACGATGATTACCGCATCGACTACCTGCGCCGTCACATCGAGGCGGTCAAGCAGGCCGTGTCCGACGGCGTGGACCTGATGGGTTACATCGCCTGGAGCGGCATCGACCTGGTGTCTGCCTCCACCGGCGAGATGAGCAAGCGGTACGGCTTCGTCTATGTGGACAAGCAGGACGACGGCACCGGTACGCTGGCCCGCAGCAAAAAAGATTCTTTCGATTGGTATCAGAAGGTCATCCGCTCCAACGGCGCAGACCTCTGAGCGTTTTCCTCCGTTTCATAAATGCAAAAAGCCGCCCCGCAGGCACCGGAAGTTCCGGCCTGCGGGGCGGCTTTTGCTGTGTGCGGTGCGCCGTGCGGCCGGTCAGCATGGCCGCAACAAGCCGTTTTATGAGGATTACTCCTTCCGCAAGGAGTACATGAGCGTGGGGAATCTGGTGCACAAGCACTCGTACCTGGATGCGGAAGCATAAGCCGAACACAACACGAAAGGGCCTCCCCGGAATGGGGAGGCCCTTTCTATGCGTTTACGACTTGACGTGGATCACGTTGGAAGGGAAAAGCATCAGTGCTTTTCCTTGTACTTGAGGCTGGCGAATGCGCCTGCGATGGTCAGCAGCATGCCGCTGAATGCCATGCCCAGAGCGGCCATCCAGTTCACGCCGGTCTGCGGCAGTGCATCCTGCACAGCGGGCAGGACCACGTCAGACGGCAGGACCGGAGCGTCCGGGGTGGCGTCCTGCACGGGCGGCAGCTCGGGGGTCTCCGGGGTCACGACTTCGTCCGGGGTCTCGTCCTCCACGGGCGTTTCCGGCGGGGTGACGGGCGGGACGATGACCGTCTCTTCGCCGTTCACGGTGACCGTGCGGGTCTCAATGGAGGTATAGTTGTAGTCCACATGGGCGGCGGTGGTGGTCACGGTTTCCTTGGACACTGGCGTGGTGTTCACCTTGTCCGTGGTGCGGTGGGTGTAGGAAACTTTGCCCTCATCGTGCTCCTTGCTGCCGGAGCCGGAGAAAATCTTCTTCAGCACTTCGGTAAAGGTGGTGTAGTGGCCTTTGCCGGTACCGGATCCTTCGACCGTTTCGCTCTTCTTCTGCGTATAGGTACCGTCGAAGTCGCCGGAAGTATTTTCGCCGTAAGCCGTAGCACCCTCACCGGTTTTATGGGTGGTGGTCTGCTTGTTCAGCTCCAGAAGGCGCTTGGCGAAGTCCTGAGAGCTGCGGATGCTCAGCGGGGCGGTGATGGTCTTGATGGTGGATTCGGTCTGACCGACGACCTTGCCCTCACGCACCTGGGTCAGCTCGGAGATCATCAGGTCATAGCCGCCGACGTAACCCCAGGTGCCGTCCTGGCGCTTGTAGGTGCTGTTGATGCATGTGTTGGCATCGCGGGACATATAGCCGTAGGCGGTCAGCTCAGAGGACTTGAGATAGACCTGATAGCCGCTCTCACCGGTGCTGTTGGTGCCGGTGGTTCCGATCTTCACAACGTAGGTGCCGACGATGGCATTGCGCTCTTTCGTGGTCAAGTCCCTATAGGTCTTGCTGCTGCCGGTTGCCTTCAGGTAAGCGTTAATGGCCTCATCCTCTGCGCTGATGCCGGGGTTCCAATAGTCGCCCCACTGACCCTGATACAGCTTGATGCTGCCATCTTTATCTTTGATAGGATCATAGGCGACAGTGCCGGTTAGCTTGTAGTAGGCACTCTTGTCAGGGTTTTTATTGGGGTTGCCGCGGTCATACTCGTAGTGGCCGTCGCCCTCGCCGCCCTCGTCATCCCAGCTGATCTTGCTGTCCAGGCCGACCGTCTGGTTGTCCTTACCGTTGACCAGTTTTCCGGCATCGTAGTTCCACTCCAGCTTCAGATCCTTGCTTACCAGCACACAGTCGGTCTGGTTGACCTTACCGTCCTCGTCCGGCAGCAGATCCAGCTTGGAACCGGAAGCGAGATCAAGGTGTTTGATGTCGTCGCGCTGCTCTTCGGAGTGCACAGTGTTACTATCAACACGAACTTCATGGCCGTTAGCGTCTGTATAGTAATAATAGCCGTTCCACCCCCAAGTCGATTTCCAATAGACCTCAATTTTGGAACCATCCGGTGCCTTGCTGAAGTATTTGAATTCACCCGTCTTTTCACCGGAGTAGTAGTTCTTCTTGGTCTCTTCGTAATCAGAACCCTTGTTGGCAACGTAAGTGGAGTTCTTGGCGATCCGCTCCTGCTCCTGCAGGGCCTTGATCAGCTCATCCTTGCTCATGTTATCGGGCGAGATGGCCTTGGTGAAATACTTGATGATATCTTCCTTTTTGGTGGTGGAATCGATCTTCGTTTCACCGATCCGGAGTTCCTCGCCGGGCTGAAGTTTGCTCTGGATCTCCTGGATCTGCTTCCACAGCTCATCGTATGCCTTCTCAAGATCCTTATCGTCCTTGATGATGCCGGTGACACTGGAGGAGGTGTGCACATCCTTCCGGACGGTGAGGGTCTCGCTCAGGGTGCTGTAATCCACGGTGATGGTTTCGTCACCCTTCGTGAAGGTCGCGGTCTTGCCGTCGGCGTTCAGTCGGATGCTGTCAGCGGAAACACTGTATTGGCCTGCCAGTGCGGTCTGGATCTCATCAGGGGTCAGCGGAGCACCGGCCTGTTTGGTGAAGGTGTAGGTGGTCTTTACGCCGTTTTTGTCCTCGACCGTGCAGGTGTAGCCGTCATTGGTTTTGGTCACATTGTCGTAGGTCTTTCCGTCCACCGTAATGGTGCGGGCCTTTTCGTCGATCGACCAGTTCTTGCCGCCGGGAATCACCAGCTTGTCGTTAAGATCCTTGGCGTCCGTCTTTGTGGATTCGGAAAGTTCGTCGATCGTCCATTCCACGCGCTTGATGCCGGAGAAGTCCATGCTGCCGATATCAATGCTGTAACCTTCCTGAAGCAGGGTAGCTTTGTCCTTGCCGGTCTTGTTCTGCAGCTCTTTCCAGGCGATCTCTTCCTTCTCCGTATCGCTGAGGGAAGCGGACGATTCCGTGATCGTGCAGGTACGGGTGATCTTGGTGGTGGTGCCGTCGGGCGAGGTCACGGTTTCTTCTTTTTTGTAGGTCGTGGTGCCCTTCTCCGGGTCTTTGCTGGCGATCGTCCAACCATCGAGAGAGGGAAGTTCACCGCTGCCGGGCTTGACGTAGGTGCCGTTGAGGGAACCGCTTTCGGTCCACGTATTCGAGCCGGTCACATAAGCGGTGCCGGTGATGACGTTGTCCGTAACATCCTTACGGGTCTCGGTGTCCTTGCTCGGATCAGAGCTGCCCGGCTGAGGCGCAGAAACCGTTGCACCGTCATAGCGGAGGGTGACAGTATGAACATTGCCGTCTGCATCGGTATAGCTGAGATTGAGCTGGCCTTTGCCGGTGGGATCGATCGTATTCAGCTGGTTCTTGAAATCATCGGTCTCCACATTAATGCCGGCGTTCCGGGCGGCATCCGTCAGAGCGGCCTTGATGGCTTCCAGCTTGGCAGTTTCCTTGGCACTCTCGATGCTTTCCTGACCGCCTTCGACCTGGCCGGGGGTCTTGGTGACCTCGGTGACCTCCACGGTGTAACTCAAAGTCTTGCGGACGGCTTCCTTCTCGTCAAAGGTCAGCTTTTCGCCCTTGTAGTAAACGCCGTTGTCATCGCCGGTGAAGCCCTCGCCCAGACGATTTGCCAGCTGCTCGTTGGTAAGCTGCTTGGTGTCTTCCGTTTTCTTGACTTTATAGGTATATTCCTTGCCGTTTGCATCGGTTTCCGTATAGACATACTCGCCGGTATCGTTGTTATAGTACTCGTCCTTGAGCATTTCGCCCAGCTTCTCCGAAGAAATCTCGATGACATCCGTCTTGGTCTCGTCGGTGTTCTTGGCAGTGATGCTTGGCAGCTCGACCTTGGTGGTCAGATCCTTCTCATCAACATCTACGGTGCCCTTTTCCACCTTGAGCTTCAGCGTGGTCTCAGTGGTGGTCTTGACCGAGTTGCCGGTGATCTCGTAGTAGGTGGTGCGGGTGACGGTGTTGCCGTTCTCGTCGGTAGAGGTCTCTTCCTTTTTCAGGGTATAGGTGGTTTTGCCCTCGTCGTCAGTCTTTTTCTCCACGCCGTCCTCGGGGACATCCAGCAGCTTGGCAACGTCCTCAGCGGACATTTCCTTCGTTTCGGGCTCGCTGGTCTTTTTCAGGGTCAGCTCCTTGGAGTTGCCGTCCTTAGAATTCTCGACCTTGTCCACGGTGTAGTCGCCCAGCTTGGCATCCTTATCGGTTTTCCAGTCCGGACGCACGCCCTTGCCAAGCTCGTCGTCGAGGTTGATCTCTTCGCCCTTCTTGGTGTCGGTAATGGTGGTGGAGGAATCGGCCTTGCCGGTGCCGGTGGTGGTCGTAGTCTCGGTGCCGGTGGTCTCGGTGGGGGTGGTGATGGTGGTGTTGCCGTCCTCGTCCTTGCCCACCACGGGGTCGCCCTTCTTCACCTCGGCGTCAGGGTCCACAACGGTGGTGCTGGAAGAGCTGTCGGGGGTCTCTTCCTTGGTGGCCTCGCCGATCTTGCCGTCCTCGCCGGTGGCTTCGTCCTTCTTGCTGTTGTCGATCACGTCACCCTTCAGGTGGGTATCGCCCGGGGTCTCGGGTTCATCGGTCTCGCCGGGCTCTTCCGGCTTCGCAGCAGGTTTATAGTCAATGGTGATGTCATCGGTCTTGGTGCCGGGGCCGAACGCAGGGGCCTGCTCTTCGCTCTTGGCCTCTTCGTTCACCCGGGGGGGGGGTAAACTCCTCCTGCTCTCCGACTTTCTCCTGCTTTTCCCCTTCCTCAGCGACGGGGGCGGGCGTGGAACTCTCGGCTACAGGTTCGGCCTGCGGGGCAGCGTTATCCTCGGCAGGGTCGGGGCCTTCCACAGCATGGGCAGCCATGGGCTGTGCAGCAACACAGGCGGTCAGGGCTACGGACATGGCAGCGAGTTTCAGCTTTTTGTTCGTCATGATTGATGGCTCCTTTCAAATGGTGTCAAGTCTTTTACGCATTACCACTGTCCCATATAATGGACATGTTTCGAGGCATACTATCCTGCTTCCTTTATACCATTTTCTGGTGCAGGTTGTCAAGAAAAAATGTGTAGAAACGCATGATTTGTGAAAACATTCCAAAGTCTGAATTGGATATTTTGCACAAATCACAAGAATTTGTTGCAGAAAAAAGAGAAACTGTTGCGGACGTGAAATGATGCGGTTGCGGTACTGGTGCAGAGTGTGCGGATTGTTGCGGAAAACCACTTTTTGAGGGACGGAATTTCTGGCAAAGAACCGGCTGGAATTTCTCCTGCCGCCCTGCTGCAGACGAAAAAGGCCCCCGGAAACCTGCGTCTCCGGGGGCCTTGCCCTCTACCTTATATAGGGCAGTCGGCGATCACTGCTTCTGCTTCAGCCGGGCCATGTAGCTGTCGGCGGCCACGGCGGCAGCGGTGAAGCTGTTGTTCTTCCACCAGTTAATCAATGCGGCCACGGTGGTGATGCCGGCGGTCACCAGCTGCTCCACGGTGGCGCTCTCGATGGGCAGCACGGGCTTGCCCATTGCGCTCAGCACCTGATTGGTCAGGGCCAGCAGGAGCACAGCGGTGCGGGCCAGGGTAGCGGCGGAGATCTTGTTGCTCAGTTCCATAAATCAGTTCCTCTCTTTCATTCGTTCGTGCGTTCGTGGTTCTCAAGGTCGGCGATGCGGTGGTTGGCCACCTTCATCTGCTCTTCCAGAATGGGCACGCGGCGGGCGAAATTGTTGTGCTCGCGCACCTCGCGGGTCAGTTCTTCCAGCTTTGTGTCGGTCACGGCCTGACTGCGGCTGTTGGCGATCAGCACCCCGATCAGGGTCACGGCACCGGCGATCAGGGCGGACAGGATGCTTTCCATTGGGTTCACCTCCTTCTTAACCTGTCCAGCGGCTTTTGGCGGGGCGGGTGTCCACATGGACCCAGCCCACAGCCCGTCCGGCCCGGGGCGGGTACCGGCCGATGCCGCCGGTGCCGGGCAGGCAGGTCTCTGCATAGGCGGCCAGCTGCTCCACCGGGATGCCCTGCACCCGGATGTCGGCAGCGCGCCCATACAGATGCTGGCTGTAGGCGGCCCCGCCCACGGATTTGTTGTGGGCAGCGGTGCGGTAGCCACTGGTGATGACTACGGGGCGGCCGAAGTGGTCGCGAATCTTCTGCAGCAGGGCGGCAAGGCTGCTGTCCACGAACACGGGATCCGAGCCATCTTTGCAGGCAAACTCGGCCACGGTGAAGTTTGCGCTCAGCTTCCGGGTGCCGTCCCGCGTGCGGGACCAGGCTTCAAGCATCGGCTTCCACCTCCGCCAGCAGGGCTTCCACGGTGCTGCGCAGACGGGTGGGCACCTCATCCAGCGTCTTGATACCCTTGCGGATCAGGGCTGCATAAATTTTCGCCATCAATTTTCCTCCTTTTCTTCGTACAGCTCGCACAGGGCCACCTGAAGATCGGTGACACTGCTCTCCACGGCGGTCACCTGCGTCAGCAGGTCGGCAAGGGTGGGGTAGTGGTAGCCGTCAATCCAGAGTTCCAAAGGGAACACTGTTTTGTATGGATAAACAACATGAAGGATGCCGTTTGTTTGGAATGTGATTGTAAAATTGATGTTACAGTCATAAGTTGTCGTGCCACCGCGTGCAATGCTTTTTTCAGTGTTATTATCGTAGCTGTTGTACTTGCCTTTGGTAATGCATATCTTATCAACATTGCCTGGAATCTGAACATCCCAAGTTGTGAATTTGTTAGGAGACGTCACATGGGTGTTCCACACCAGTCGCGCCTCCGACTTTACCGCCACGGCGGCAGCGATCTTATCATTGAGGGTCTTGCCGCTGATGGTGCCGTCCTCGTCCACGTCCAGATAGTCGCCCACCTTGACGCCGCCCAGCTGGTCTGCCGTAGCGGGCGGCAGGGTGTACGGCGTGCCGAACTTGGCGTCGGCCTCCAGCCGGGTATAGTAGGCGGTCAGGTCGGCACCCAGCGTGCGCAGGGCGGCCGTCTTTTCCGCACCGGTCCACCCGGCGGCAGTGCTGGCGGTGGTGAGCGCTTTTTTTACGCCGTAGGGCAGCAGGGCCGGGGTGAGCGGCGCAAAGCCGTCGGTCATGCTGTCCAGCTGCTCGGCGGAGGCAGGCACAAGGGTCAGGGTGGCGTCCTCCCGCACAGCCACGCCGTATTGCGGGTCGATGCGCACCGGGCCGGGGGTCTTTGCGTCCGGCAGGGTGCTGCTGCGCACATAGAGAGTCAGGTCGGGCGGGGGCGTAGTGTCGGTGAGCAGGGCACCGGTGTCGGGGTTCACGCTCAGAACCCGCAGCAGGGAGCCGACTGCCGGCTGCGCAGGCCGGGGCAGGGCACCCACGTCCTGCGCACGCAGGACCACTACACCGCTTTTGCCGTTCACGCTCAGTACCTGACCGTCTGCCGGGGCCAGCTCTTCGGCGCGGGCGGCAGCAGCCTCGGCCCGGGATGCACACCCGGCCGCCGCGGTGCTGCTGGTGCTGGCCTGCCGGGCAGCAGTCTGTGCCTGTGCGGCACTGGAAGTGCAGCGTTCGGCGCTGGCCGAGGCACTCTGGGCCGCCGTGGCGGCTGTGCTGGCACTTTCCAGCACGCGGGCCACGAACTGCTCGTACAGGGTGGGCGGCAGGTCCTCGGAGCCGCCGTCGGTGGGCAGGGTGGCATAGGTGTCGTACCGGCCGGGGCGGGTGTAGGCGGTGTAGCCGGAGCCGCTCACGGCGGCCAGCATCCACTGCCCACCGGTGCAGCCGGTGAGGCGGCGGTCCACCGTCACGCAGGCATCGCCGTCCAGCGGCACCGGGGCCAGCTGGGTGCCGTCGCTGCGGCGCAGGTACAGGGCAATGGCGCAGTCGGCCCAGCTTTCGGGCAGCTGGAACTGCAGCCGGTCCACGCCTTCCGCATTCTGTGCGCCCAGGTGCAGGCGGCTGGGCTGCGGCAGGAATTCGGTGCCGCCGCAGGCTCGTTGAATGATCTGGATCTTCATGGTTTTGACCTTCCTTTCCGGTTTTTTATTTGATTGTACGCCGGGGCGCGCGGCAGCAGAAGTGTGTTCTTTTTCTCCGCAGATTTCTGGGCTTCGGCATTTTGCCGGAGGGGTGTTTTTGGGGGTAATTCGGGGGCAATTCCGGGTGCGGAAAATGCCCGGCGGCGGGCCTGGTTTTGTGCAGAAAACTGCGGTATTTGGCCGCTTGTTTCCGTGCGGGAGGGCCAGAAACGGGTCGTTCCGGGGCGTCCGGGACGGATGCAAATGTTAAAAATTCATGAACAGAACGTAGACGAAAAAGAGCGAAAAATCCGGAGGAAATAACTTAAAAAACAATATTTTGCAGGAAACACTGTTAAAATTGCACAAAAAAGAATGTCAAGTATCTAACAAAGTGGAGGCGCCCGATTTGACAAATCGGCTCCGGTCTGGTAAGATAATACCGCGCAACGGAGCAACGGACGTTGCAGCGTTTAAATTTTATCTGGATGAAGTGAAATGCCGTCTGAGCGGACGGTACGGTGCAGGCAATGGGGGCCTGTGCCGGGGGACGGAGCAATGTCCCGTTGGAACGGATTCCGACGCAATACGATGCTTGGCTTCCACAGCCGGAAAAGCATCGTATTTGATTGTGGAGCCCCTGGTGCTCCGCAGTCCCGGCGGCCGGGGTGCAATGCAGCATCCGCGGCCGCACCAAAAACAAGAAGAGAGGAGTTGTCTCGTATCGCTTCCGTAAACTTGAAAAAAGCATCCTCGGGCTGCAGATCTGCAGTCTCTTCCCGCGTGCTGGCGTTTTGTGTCATGGTCGTGTGCCTTGTGGCTACCCTTGGTGTGACCGCTGCGAATCTGCGGCTGACCTACGTCACCGACTCCAATGGGGCCAAGCAGGTGATCCTCACCTCTGCCACCGACCCCGCAAAGGTCATGAGCCTCTCCGGCATCCAGTCCGAAGAGGGCGACCAGGTCTATTACACGGCGTTCAGCGGCAACCTTGCCACCCTGAACATTGAGCGCGCATTCTCGGTGAACATCCAGGCCGACGGCCAGACCTACCCGGTGAAGATGGTGTACGGCACTGTGGCCGATGCCTTGCAGCGCGCCGGCATCACCCTGGAGGGCGATGACTACACCGAGCCTGCCCTGGACCGCCTGGTGACCGCAGGCACCCCGATCGTGGTGCACCGCGTGGACTATCAGGACCGCGTGGAAACGCAGGCCATCCCCTATGATACCGAGTATGTCTATACCAGCCTGTACTTCCGCAACACCGGGCGCACCACCACCGTGCAGCACGGTGCCGAGGGCCAGCAGACCGTGACCACCCGCGACCGCTATGTGGACGGTGAGCTGGAGAACAGCATCGTGGTGGATTCCACCACCACCGTGCAGCCCACGAACCATGTCATCAAGACTTACGGCGCGGGCGCACCCGTCTCGCCCCTGACCGGCCCGGACGGCACCACCAATGCCCCTGCTTCCTACAGCAAGGTGCTCACCGGCAAGGCCACCGGTTATTATTCTAAAACCGGCAAGGGCTCTTCCGGCCTTGGCCTTGGCTACGGCACCGTGGCCGTGGACCCGGATGTGATCCCCTACGGCACCAAGCTGTACATCACTTCTACGGACGGAAAGTTCGTGTACGGCTACGCGGTGGCCACCGACACCGGCATCGCGGTGCAGAAGGGTCAGATCCTGGTGGATCTGTTCTATGAGACCTACGCCGAGAGCGTGATCAACGGTGCCATTCAGGTGAATGTGTATGTGGTGGGCTGACCGGTCCGCCGCATGACCCCATAACAGAAAAGGACCCCGCAGAGCGGAGCATTTGTACGTTTCTCCCAAAAGAGAGAGGTGCAGAGGCTCCGCTTTTTTCATTGCATTGGTAAGATTCACGATAAATTTTGCAAAAAATTGGCGGGTGTGTATATAAGGGAGAAATATTGAAGAAAAGATTATGGGTATTTTTCCAGAAAAGGCCTTGAAAAACCGGTCGGAATTCTTTAATATAAAAGAGTAAAAAGCTACAGGTGCGCGTATGCGGATCTGTACGGGGAGGAGCAGTCTATGAAACCGACCGAAGAAAAGATTCAGGGCAATGCATCGGATCTGCCGGTGTATCTGTTCAAGCAGGGCAACAACTGCGAGGCCTATCGTTACTTCGGCGCACATCTGGAAACACGCGCAGGCGAGCCCGGCGTCGTGTTCCGCGTATGGGCACCGCACGCTGTGGCCATCAGCGTGGTAGGCGACTTCAACAGCTGGAAGCCCGGCAGCCACCCCATGCACAAGGTGGATGGGGATTCTGTGTGGGAATTGTTTATTCCTGGCATGAAGGAATTCGACGTTTACAAATACTGCGTGACTACGCGTGCAGGCGACCTTGTCTACAAGGCTGACCCCTATGCGTTCCACGCCGAGACCCGGCCGTCCAACGGCAGCAAGGTCTATGATATCTCCGGCTTTGCCTGGCACGATGAGGCCTGGCAGGCCGCCCAGAAGAAGGCCGATGTGATCAACGGCCCCATGAACATCTACGAGATGCACGTCGGCAGCTGGAAGATGAAGGAGGGCAACAAGCCCTACAACTACGCAGAGCTGGCTGACCAGCTGATCCCCTACATCACCGAGATGGGTTATACCCATGTGGAGCTGCTGCCCGTGATGGAATATCCCTTCGACGGCAGCTGGGGTTATCAGGTCACCGGCTATTTTGCCCCCACCAGCCGCTACGGCACCCCCAAGGACTTCATGGCCTTTG
>ERZ773131.1819-NODE-1819-length-14545-cov-45.858799_pt1 | contig 14545 bp, 12 predicted proteins | sample MGYA00511082_ERZ773131 | MGnify/ENA primary metagenome ERZ773131 (study PRJEB29015, sample SAMEA2737813) | human gut metagenome | biome: human gut; feature: human-associated habitat; material: faeces | place: China | collected 2012 ... | reverse complement strand
AGGCCGTCAAACTTAAGAACCCTTGGGCCGAAGGCCCATCCATCTTAAGAACCTTTCCCCTCTGAACCCTCTGAACCCGGGCCGCCTACGGCGGCCCCCCATAGAACTTTCCCTTGACTGGATAGAGAAAATCCCATATAATCAAGTAAATAGTATACTATGTACTCAAAGGAATGAAAAATCATAAGGAGAAAAGCATGGCAAGTTTGGAAGATATACTGGTAAAGAAGCATCTGAAAAGGACGAAAGCGCGGATTATGATTTTAAAAGTCCTGGAGAAGAGCCTGCCCCTTACGGCAGGAGAGGTGTATGAACTGGTACGGGGCAAAGACACCCGCCTCAGTCTGTCCACGGTGTATCGCAACTGCGAAGCCCTGGCGGAGAAAGGGCTGCTCTATCGGTCCACCACCATGTCCGACGGCCTTACCCGCTATGAATATGCCCATGACACGCCGGTGTACTATGCCATCTGCCTTTCCTGCCACCGTATTTTCCCAGTGGACGTGGATCTGGAGAAAGGATACCGGCAGCACATGGACGAGGAATACGGCTTTGAAGTGGCGGAGCCGAAGGTGGAAATCTACGGATACTGTCGTGAATGCCGGGCTTCCGGAAAAGCAGAGGAGCATAAGGGGAAAATGGAATTATTATAATGATAAAGAGAATCCCGGGAGGACTGCCAAATGACCATCATTTGGGAGTCCTCTTTTTCTTGGGCACCCGCTTTCTCAAAACTTGACAGACTGAAATAGAGAAAACCATTCTCAAAATGAAAGAAGAAGCAAAAAGAAAAGAGCCCTCTCTATCGCATTAAAAACGATGAAATATTTCTATTTGAGAATAAGACTTCTAAAGAGCTATTTCTTATTTAATGAGAAAATCATATATTTTATCAAAGATTATAGTATTGTTTTATAATGATATACATAACAGAAATTTGTTAATTTCTAATAAATGTGATATACTGAGAAAGTCCAAGGGAGTCCTGCCTTTTGGACAGGAAAAAGAGAGAAAAAGAAGAGCAGAGGAAACACGGTCACTCGCGCAGACATTCTTTTTCAGGATTTTTCCCCTATGCAGGATCATATCTGTTTATATAAGGAGCGAAGAACATGAAAAAGATTCTCGCAATCGCAGCTGCTGCTGCACTGACTGCTGGCGTTTCCGCTTTCGCAGCAAATCCATTCTCCGATGTTTCCACTGATGACTGGGCTTACCAGGCAGTATCCGACCTCTCCGACCAGGGCGTTGTAGAAGGTTATCCGGACGGCACCTTCAAAGGTGAAAGAAACATTACCCGTTATGAACTGGCTCAGATCATTGCCCGCCTCATGGCAAAAGAAGACCAGCTGAACGCTGAACAGCGTGCCACCCTTGACAAACTGGCTGGCGAATACGCTGACGAACTGGCTAACCTGGGCGTTCGCGTTTCCAACCTGGAAAAGAAAGTGGGCAACATTTACTGGTCCGGCGATGCTCGTATGCGTTATCAGCACAACCTGAATGACGAAGGCAAGGCAAAGGACAACGATACCTGGGATGGCCGTATGCGTATCAACGTGAAAGGCCAGGTCAATGACCAGGTCACCGTTAACGGCCGTTTCGTGACCAATATGTACTTCAAGAATGCAAAAGATGATGATGGCGACACCACCATGGACCGCATCTATTCCCAGTGGACACCAAATGACAAGACCACTGTCAACATCGGCCGCTTCGGCGTAGCCCTTGACCAGACCGGCACCTTCTGGGATGAAGGCGGTGAATACGATGGCATCACCGCCGGCTGGGATAACGGCAAGATCGGCATTGATGCAGGCTATGGCTACCTGAAATCCGCCTATGAAAACCATGCAGGCGATGCCTATGCTTCCAAGAACGGCACAGAATCCTGGTTTGCAAAACTGACCGGACATGTAGCCGAAGGCGCTGATGTTTCTGCCTTCTACCTCGGCGCACCGAAGAAATTTGATAACTGGAAATACACCGGCGACAAACACGCTGATGTTTGGGGCGTAGGCACCACCATCGGCCTTGGTCACAGCAACTTCACCCTGGATGGAGACTACATCAAGACCCAGCTCAGCGGCACTTATAACGACCATAAAGCCGATGATCCCGCTCTCTGGACCGCAGGCCTCACCTATGGCGCTGTGGACACCGACAAAGTTGGCAGCTGGCAGCTGGGCGTTCACTACGTAAAGGCTGACGCTGGCTCCTACCTCCTGGGCAACTCCGCTCTGGACCTCACCGACCAGCTGGATTACGGCTGGAAGAAATGGTCCGACGTTCACTTCTGGGTAGCTCGCGCAGGCGTAGCACTCCAGAAGAACGTAGAACTGGACGCTTACTACAACTTCGCAGCCAAAGCATCCGGCAGCACCGAAGATCCCGACGACACCTGGGGCATCGAACTGAACTACGCATTCTAATGAGAATGAAAAAAGAGAACTCCTTCGGGAGTTCTTTTTTTATGGCTTTTTGAAACATAAGAACCTTTCTCCCCGCCCTCGGGGCCAAAGGCCCGTCAAACTTAAGACCCCTCCGGCCGCGAGGCCGGTCCATCCTAAGAACCTTTCCCTTCACAACCCTTCTACACAACCCGCGGCGGAGCCGCGCCCCTTTTTTTAAATCTGCGGCGTCAGCCGCCACCACCACCCTCTGAACCCTTTGAACCAGCCTGCCAAAGGCAGGCCGAACCCTATGAACCCTCACACCGAAGGTGTGTCCATAATAAAAAATATCTATAAGCACTACAAAATAAAATTGAATATCAGTCACTCTTTCTTCTGCCCAAGGCGGAAGCAAAAGAGATGAAAGGCTCGTAATCATGGGAGATTTCACAGGAAAAGCGCCCTTCCTGTTTCGCTTCGGGAAGAAGGGGGCATGGCGGAATCTGACAAGGCACTGACATGCGGAACCCTTGATTTTACTGGATGTTTATGGTACCCTGTACCTAGACCAAGGTCCCACCCTCGGGACGGTAGTCAGGGATAGTACGTGAAGAAGCAGGCAGAGGAAACACGGTCACTCGCGCAAAGGCTTTCAGCGGAACTCCCGGTAGAAAAAATAGAGGGTCCATTTCTCTTATTTTTTTTCAAAGGAGCGAAGAACTATGAAAAAGATTCTCGCAATCGCAGCTGCAGCTGCACTGACTGCTGGCGTTTCCGCTTTCGCAGCAAATCCATTCTCCGATGTTTCCACTGATGACTGGGCTTACCAGGCAGTATCCGACCTCTCCGACCAGGGCGTTGTAGAAGGTTATCCGGACGGCACCTTCAAAGGTGAAAGAAACATTACCCGTTATGAACTGGCTCAGATCATTGCCCGCCTCATGGCAAAAGAAGACCAGCTGAACGCTGAACAGCGTGCCACCCTTGACAAACTGGCTGGCGAATACGCTGACGAACTGGCTAACCTGGGCGTTCGCGTTTCCAACCTGGAAAAGAAAGTAGGCAACCTCTACTGGTCCGGCGATGCTCGTATGCGTTATACCGACTTCTCTGCTAAGAAAGCAGATAAATGGGATGGCCGTATGAGAATCAACGTTAAAGGCCAGGTTAACGACTCCACCTACGTACAGGGTCAGTTCGTAAACAATTTCAACTTCAAAGATTCTGAAACCAGCGACACCTCCATGGCTCAGATCTATGCTAACCATAACTTCGGCAAAGACTTCTCCGTACGTCTTGGCCGTCAGCCCATTGCTTTCGGTGACCAGGGTGGCTGGCTCTACAATGCTCTCGAAGGATACGATGGCATTCAGGCGGCTTACAACCATGACAAACTGTCCCTGACTACTGGCTTTGGCCAGTTCAATGGCGGCAAATATGCAGGTGCAGCTGCTACAGCTAATACAGCTAAGATTGACGGACAGGACTTCTACTTCGCTCGTGGCAGCTATGACTTCGACTTCGCTAAACTGGGCGTAGACTACATCAACTTCCAGAGCACAAAAGACGGCAAGGATGTACCGGAAGTTATCGGCGCTAACCTGACCATTCCGGTAGGCGACTTCCAGGTATTTGGTGACTACTACAAGAACACCACTGCTGCAACCAAGTATGACACCGCTTGGAATGCAGGCCTTGGCTATGGCAAACTGAACCTGAAGAAACCGGGTTCCTTCAACCTGAGCCTCGCTTACAACAATGTGGAAAATGAAATGTACTTCGGCGGCACTGGCTGGCACACCGACATCCTCGATGCAGTTGCTGCTGCTGGCAAGCTGAAATTCTGGAGTGCAAACGGCAACGTAACCCTCCAGAAGAACGTATTCCTCCGTGCTGAATACGAATTCGCAGCTGATGCTGACCAGGGTGCAGATCCGGACGACGCTTGGAGCGTTTCCCTGAACTACAAATTCTAATTTCTGAAAAGAAAATAGAATCCAATTTCATAAACAAAGAAGAAGCTCTCGAAAGAGGGCTTCTTTTTTTATGCCTTTATTTTGGTTCCATGAAAGTAAGGGGCTGCCCCTGGTCATCTGGAGCGGGTAACGGGCCGGTATGCGGGGCTCTAGGGGGACTCTGAGCCCGGAGATTTCCTGCCTCCATGCTTCATGTACCATGGGAGAAAGGAGATTTCTCCACTCCGCAACGCTTTCGTCGAAATGACGGGGATGGGGGCAGCGTTTTTGTCATTTGTCCCCTTCTGAAATGACTGTATGTTGTTCGCCAACACCGTCATCTCGAGCGGGGATGCGTGTCGGTATGGGGCAGATGGAAAACGCTTTGATGATACTCTGAGTCGAGAGATCTCCCAACGTAATGCCGCCCGTACCATCAGAGGGGGAGATTTCTCCACTCCGCTTCGCTTCGGTCGAAATGACGAGAGGGGCGCTCGCCAATATCGTCATCTCGAGCGGGGGGATGCGCCGGTATGGGTGTTAGAGGGGAACCGCTTCGATGAAACTCTGAGTCGAGAGATCTCCCACCAGAAAGCCAATCCCATAACGCTGACTTTATCATCTGCGGCGAAGCCGCCACAACAACCCTCGGGGCCAAAGGCCCCGTCAAACCTAAGAACCCTCCGGCCGCCAGGCCGGTCCATCTTAAGAACCTTCCCTTCTGAACCCTACGAAAAAGACCGCCCCGGGGCGGCCCTTTTTCATATATGCAGTATGCTCTTGAAGGCTTTGATATAGTGCCTTGATACAGGCACCTTCTGCTTTTCATAGCTGGTCATGGTGAGAAGGAGGGTGCCGTTGTCCTGGGGTTGGATTTCATGGATCATGGAAAGGTTCACAATATAGCCCTTATGGGTACGGAAGAAGCCCAAAGGAGTGAGGAGGCTTTCTATATCCCGGAGGGTCATCCTGGATTCCACGATGCCGCTGGTGGTATAAAAGAGGGAGCGGTCCGATTTTTCCGTACATACCAGCACGATTTCTTCAGATGGGGAAATCATGAGGGTTTTATTTTTTGTCTGGATGGATACCTTCTGGGAAGTGACCTGCACTTCGCCGGGCACTATTTTCCCGCGCTGCAGGGCCAGGCTGTCAGTGAGCCTTTCTATGATACGGCGGATGCGATTTTCAGAATAGGGCTTCAGAATGTAGTCAAAGGCTTCCAGGTCGAAGGCCTGCAGGGCAAACTGGCTGTAGCCTGTGGCGAATACGATTTTCAAGGGCAGGTCCATCTGGAGGATCTCCCTGGCGCATTCCAAACCGTTCATGATAGGCATTTCGATATCCAGAAAAAGGATGTCCACATTGGGGTGGGCCTTTAAAAACTGCAGGACCTCTCTGCCGTTGGCACATTCGCCCACGATTTTCACGCCGGGAATGGCAGAAAGCTCATACTTCAATTCTCCTCTGGCCGGAAGCTCGTCATCAGCCACCAGCGTTTTGATTTCTTCCATAATATTCCTTTCTTATTTCTTTGTCGGCAGGACGATGGTTTTCGTAATGGCTCCTTCCTCGTCTGCCAGAGAGGCAGGGGCCTTTTCAATTTTGGGGATATTGGCAAATACAAGGGTGCCCCGGTTTTCCTTACTTACGATATGGAGGCCGCAGGCACTGCCGAAGAGGGACATGAGGCGCTGATGCACATTGATGAGGCCGATCTGGTCCCGCCGTTTGTGATCTATGAGAAGCCTCTTCCGTTTCTTGGCGGGAATGCCTACACCCGTATCCAGTACATAAATTTTGAAATACTTCGGATGCTCGATGAGGCCCACCTTGATTTTACCGCCTTCCGGCCGCTTGAAAATACCGTGGATCACCGCATTTTCCACCAGAGGCTGCAAGATCAGCGGCGGTACCTGGATATCATTCAGCTTATCCTTTGGGAAATCGTAGGTGATTTTCAGCCGGTCGCCGAACCGCGCCCGTTCCAGTTCCGTGTAGCATTCAATGACATGAAGCTCCTCCGACAGGGGAATGAGCTTGGAAGGATTGTTCAGACTGTGGCGGAAATAATCGGACAGGTACTGGATGAGCTTTCGGGCCGTATCAGGGTCGCTTCTCACATAGTAGCTGATGGTATTCAGCGTATTATAGAGGAAATGGGGATTGATCTGGGCCTGTAGCGCCCGGATTTCCGCTTCCGCCAGAAGATTTTCCTCCTCCTTCATGCGGTCGTATTCATAAATGGCTTCCATCACATGGCAGATGCCGTGCAGGAATTCGATACCCATCTTCGTGAACGTATCGCCCTTGCTTTTGGCGGCGATAATATATCCCACTGTCTCATTTTTGTAAGTTACCGGCAGTGTCATGAGATGGGGCATATCGGGCAGAGACTTCTGCAGCTTCAGAATGGCGATTTCCGCATCCCCCTGGGTCTCATCGGCTTCGGTTTTGTAATTGGTGCGGGTGTAGAACTGGTCCTTGTAGGAAATGGCCGTCCAGATGAGACTGGGCAGGGAAGAAGTCATAAGCTCTGCAATTTTGGAAATATTGGCATCGTTGAACCCGTCGTGCAGCGTGGCAAAAAGGGCAGCCACCGCATCGAAGGTATTCTTCGTGGTCTGGGTCTTTTCCGAATCCCGCTGGTGGATAAAGAACACAATCACCATGTAGAAAAGAGAAACGGCAATGGTATTGGTTACGATGATAGGCAGGGACAGGGCAAAGAAATCCTCGGGATGGCTGATGGTCTGGGGAAAGGTGAGAAAGGCGTAAAACAGCCAGAAAAGGATTTCCAGCGTAAAGGCATCCAGAAAAGCCCACATCCACAGCTGGTGATGGTGCTTCTTCAGCCGCTTGGAAAGGAAACCGGCCGCAATGCCCTGAATAATGGTGAGGCCCCCATGGATAAAGGCGGCATCGGTGGGAATAAAGAAAGCCCGATGGAAACCGGTGATAAGTCCTGTCACCGTACCCACCACCGGTCCACCGATGAGGCCGGCCAGGATAATGCCTACCGCCCGGAAATTGATAATGCCCCCGCCGGCCCGCACATTCCAGTAGGTACCGCAGATGGAAAGGACGGAAAAGAGCAGGATGAAAAACACCATATGCCGCCGGCTGAAATGCTTGGCGGAAATGGCTTCGCGGAAAAAAGTGGTGCGGCAGATCAGAAGCAGGAGAAGAAGGAAAATGGAAATGCCGAACCATACATGCTGGATGCCGATAATCCAGGAAGAATTCATAGTATCATCCTTTCCATGGGAAAAGTGGGGAACTTCTGGCGATGGGGAAATGAAAATTTTAGGGCCTGCCTGGGGGAGTGTCATTTGAGGCTCTTGCCGTACAGCACCCCCGCGCCACTTCGTGGCCCTCTCCGCCCCGGTGGGAAGCGTGTCACTTGATTCTCAGTCGTCTTCGACTCCCTGCGAATCAAGTTCCCTTGCCGTCTCAAGGGGCGCAAGGGTCAGTGCACTTTCTTAAATCATAGACAACGGCCTTTATGTTTTAATGAATTAATAACTTATAAACTATGAATTATCCAATCAATACATTTTATTTGCATCTTATCCCCCGTTTTCTGCATCTGGGCTCATAATTTTTTAATTTATCAACGAAAGCAGGTATACTAAGGCTGAAAGAAATCAAAGGATTTTTGATAAGTCCTATTTGCTTTTATTATAACAAATAGAGACTTGCAGGGTTCAAGTTTTTTGAAAGGCGAAGCTCCCTGGGGAGCGGAAACGGACGTTTTTCAAAGAAAGGAAGGGTTATTATGGTTGTTTACGGTGTTGCACTTTTAGCCGGCTGCTATATGGCAGGCAATTTCATCGGTGATGTGCTGGGAGCGCTTCTGGGCGTGAAGGCCAATATCGGCGGCGTAGGTTTCGCCATGCTGCTCCTCATCCTGATTTCTACCTGGGCCATTCAGAAGGGATATATGAAGGCACCGGAGGAACAGGGCATTAAATTCTGGAGTGCCATGTACATTCCCATCGTTGTGGCTATGAGCTCCATTCAGAACGTGGCAGCTGCTCTTTCCGGCGGCGTGGTGGCTGTTCTGGGCGGTGTGCTGGCAGTGGTCATCGGATTCCTGGCTATTCCTTTCTTCGCAAGGAAGAAAGTGGAAGCTCCGGTATCGGACAGCGAACTGGCCAAGGATCACAAATAAGGAGGGAAAATCATGGATATGGCAGCAATGATTACAAAGTTATTTGTTAAAAACGGCATGATTTTCGCCTTTATGCTTCTGGGCATCATCATGTTTGTGGCCTATAAACTGGGCGGCCTCACCAAGGGCCGGGTACATGGCAGCGCTATTGCCATTTTCCTGGGCCTGGTACTGGCTTACATCGGCGGTGTCACCACCGGAGGAAATAAGGGTATTGCCGATATTCCTCTCTTTGCAGGCATGGGCCTGGTGGGCGGCGCTATGTTCAGAGATTTCGCCATCGTTTCTACTGCATTCGGTGCGGATCTTCGTGAAATCAAGAAAATCGGCTGGCGCGGCGTAGCGTCCCTGTTCTTCGGCGAATTCATCTGCCTGGTGGCAGGTATTGCAGTGGCTTATCCTCTGGGATATACCAGCGCCGTTGACCTGGTGACCATTGGCGCCGGCGTGGCTACCTTCGTAGTGGGACCGGTCACCGGAGCCGCTCTGGGTGCTTCTTCTGAAGTCATCGCCATCTCTATTGCAGCAGGTGTGGTGAAATCAGTACTGGTCATGGTGGTGACCCCCTTCGTGGCAAAACCACTGTCCATTGATAATCCTCAGTCCGCCATGGCTTTCGGCGGCATCATGGGCACTACCTCCGGTACAGCAGCTGGCATGGCCGCTGTCAACCCGAAACTGGTTCCCTATGCAGCCATGACTGCCACCTTCTACACCGGCCTGGGATGCCTCCTTTTCCCCTCGGTATTCTACTTCCTGACTACCCTCTTCTTCTGAGTCGGTCATAGGAAAGAGAGATTCTTTTTACGGCATCCCCTTTCCTTCACTATCCCATTCCGGGGAAGCGCTCCGGGAGCTGAAAGATTCCCCTTCCTTCAGCGCCCATCTCTCACAGGAGGCGGATCCGGAATGATTCCCTTCCTTTTTCAGGCGCGGGGCATCCAGGAAATGCCCTGCACCTGCAAAAGTAAAGGACTTATATTATAATAAAAAAACCTGTATTATCAAAAAGAACCTGCCAGCCAAGTGCTGCAGGTCATCACTCTGCTTATCGCATTTCATAAGAAAGGATTGATATTATGTTGGAAATCAAACCAAGCAATAAAAACTGGCATACCAGAGGAGACGACACCGCTGCAAGAATCGCTGCCGCCGCTCCCTATGCCCATGGCAAAATCGTAGATCCTGCCGATACAGTGAAGCTGCTGGAAGCAGTCCTTCGCCCCGGCGACAAAGTGAACATCGAAGGGGACAACCAGAAACAGGCAGACTTCCTGGCTAAGAAACTGTGCGAAGTGGATCCCGCCAAGGTTCATGACCTCCACATGATTCAGTCCACCCTTTCCATTCCGGAACACCTGGATGTTTTTGATAAAGGCATTGCCCGCAAGCTGGACTTCGCCTATGCAGGCAGCCAGGGCAAACGGCTGGCCCAGATGGTACAGAACGACGGCATCGAACTGGGCGCCATCCACACCTATCTGGAAATGTACTCCCGTTACTTCATCGACCTGGTACCCAGAGTTTCCCTGGTCTGCGCCGATGCAGCCGATAAAGACGGAAATATTTACACCGGCTTCTCCACCGAAGATACACCGGCTATCGTAGAAGCTACGAAATTCAACCAGGGCATCGTGATTTTCCAGGTCAACAAAATGGTAGATAAGCTGCCTCGCGTGGATATTCCGGCTGACTGGGTAGACTTCGTTATCGAAAGCCCCACCCCCTACATGCTGAACCCCCTCTTCACCAGAGACCCCGCCAAGATTACAAACGACCGCATCATGAAAGCCATGATGGCCATCAAAGGCATCTACGCTGAATACGGCGTGAAAGTCCTGAACCATGGCGTAGGCTTCGACACCGCTGCCGTAGAACTCCTTCTCCCCACCTTCGGCGAATCCCTGGGACTCAAGGGCAAGATCTGCACCCACTGGGTACTGAACCCGCACCCCACCCTGATTCCTGCTATTGAAACGGGCTGGGTACAGGCTGTCTACTCCTTCGGCTCCGAAGTAGGCATGGAAGAATACATCAAAGCCCGCCCCGACATCTTTGCCATCGGACCGGACGGCACCATGCGCTCCAACAGAGCCTTCTGCCAGGCAGCAGGCCACTATGCAGCAGACATGTTCATCGGCTCCACCATGCAGATCGATAAATACGGCAACTCCTCCACCGCCACCAAGAACAACGTGGCAGGCTTCGGCGGCGCACCGAACATGGGCTGCGATGCCAAAGGCCGCCGTCATGTCACCCCGGCATGGCAGAAAGCAGGCGCCGAAGTGGCTAACCGCTTCGAACTCATGGGCGATGCCAACCGCGGCAAGAAACTGGTAGTCCAGATGATTACCACCGTTTCCGCCAAAGGCTTCCCGGGCTTCGTAGAACAGCTTGACGCCGTGGCACTGAAAAAGAACGCCAACCTGGACCTGGAACCGATTATGATCTACTCCGATGACCTCACCCATATCGTTTCCGAAGTGGGTATCGCTTATCTCCATAAGTGCCACAACATGGAAGAAAGAATGGACGCTATCCGCGCCGTGGCCGGAAACACCGAAGTAGGCAAACTGGAAGATCCGGAAATCACAAAGAAACTCCGCAAAGAAGGCATCGTCAAACTGCCGGAAGACCTGGGCATCAACCCTGCTGACGCTACCAGAGACCTCCTGGCTGCCAAGAACATGAAAGACCTGGTAGACTGGTCTGGCGGCCTCTACAATCCACCAGCTAAATTCAGAAACTGGTAATCAGAAATAGAAAGCCATCAGAAAGGGCTGTGAAAAAATGGAAATCATTTCTTCACAGCCCTTTTTTTATGACTTATTCTGATGGTAAGCCTCCAGCCATGCGTCATCTCGAGGGGACCTGCCGGTATGGGTGGCAAAGATTTTGGGCTCTAATGAAACGCAGAGCCGGGAGATCTCTTGCCACCATGGGCTTGCCACATTTCGGAGTGAGATTTCTCCACTCCGCTTCGACCATCGAAATGACGGGGGATGGAGTGATATTGGTGTTATTCATGCATTTCTTCACGGCCCTTTTGTCTTTAGGGCTGATGGGGAGACAGTTCCTTTCTTTACCGGACTATATCAGCAGAGAGGCGAAAAGGCCGGGCCGAAATCCTTCCTATGCCGCAGCGCACAATCCATGGAAGCGGAGAGGGGAGGACAGAAGCCTTCATGAAATTCACCTCTCCGGCGCGCTAACCATATAAAAACTCCTGAAGAAAACCTGCTAGAAATCCTGGTGGCAACTATGGCTATACCTGTTCTTCCTTGACGACACAGACATTCCGCTTAGGCGGCTATCCCTGGCCGATTCATCGAAGCAGAACGCCTGAGCCCTACCGTGCATCAGTATGGGACGAATCAGGAGTTTTTTGCGTGGACAAAAGGCTGTGGAAAAATGGAAACCATTTTTCCACAGCCCTTTTTTTATGGCTTATTCTGATGGTAAGTTTCCAGCCCCTGTGTCATCTCGAGCGGAGGAACGGGCCGGTATGGGTGTTAAGGACTTTGGGCTTTATTGAAACGCAGGGCCGAGAGATCTCCTGACACCATGGGCTTGCCACATTTCGGGGTGAGATTTCTCCACTCCGCTTCGCTTTCGTCGAAATGACGGGGCGGTATCATCTCGAGCGGAGGAACGGGCCGGTATGGGTGGCAAGGACTTTGGGCTCTAATGAAACGCAGAGCCGAGAGATCTCCTGCCACCCTGGGGCGTGCTACCTTTCGGCGTGAGATTTCTCCACTCCGCTTCGCTGCGCTCGAGATGACGATGCCGGCGGGCAGCTGACTGTCATTTACCGAAAAGGAAGCCATTGAAAAGGGACTGTGAAGAAATGATTACCATTTTTCACAGCCCCTTTTCGGGTACGTTATTTATTTATTCCAGGGGAAGGATTTTTTTATTATCCGGTCCCGGGGTGGTGACTACGATTTTTTCCGGAGTGATAATGACAGCTCCCTTAGCCGTGCAGGCGCCGTGGAAAAGTTCTTCTGCCAGGGCTTTGAATTTTTCCACCACCGGTCCGTCGGTTACATAGTCAGCCCTTCCTTTGATCTGGTAGCCCTCCGTGGTTTTTGGATCAAAAGCGGAAATGGCAATGCGGTGGTTAGCTTCAATGTTTTCCAGAGTTTGTTTCAGGAATACATCGCCAATGGCCAGCTTCCCGTCGTCCAGCACCGCTTTGAATCCCACAGGCACCACATTGGGGAATCCCTTACTGCATACAGTGGCTGCTTCCCAAAGATTGTTTTCCAGAATTTTCTTGACCTGTTCATTCATCATAGAAAAACCTCCTTTGCAACTGTCTTTATTATACTCCCTGCTGCGTAAAAGAGGAGAGGAACGCTGCCTTAAACCCTCTATCCCATTTTGTGGGGGAAGGAGACCACGACTTTCAAACTTGCCTTTCCCATCTATGGGGGAGGGGTACCACGCCCCTCAAACTTGCCTCCCACCGCTCGTCGGGGGGAGGGGGACCACGAAGTGGTGGAGGGGGGGCCGCCGAAGGCGGCATTATAAAAAAACTGCGGCGAAGCCGCCACCATCACCCTCGGCCCGAAGGGCCGTCAAACCTTAGAACCTTAAGAACCTTCTGAACCCTAAAACAGCAGGGCCGCAGCGGCCCTGCTGTTTTACTTCTCAAATCCTTCTTTCAGCTGGCGAAGTCCCTGCTCCAGCGTTTTCCGGGGGCAGGCGAGATTAAAGCGGAGGAAGCCTTCCCCTTCTTTTCCGAAGACGTACCCCATGTCCAGCCACAGGTGGCAGTCATAGAGGACTTTGTGCTCCAGATCTTCATTGGAAAGGCCATAGGCCGAGGCGTCGATCCAGATGAGGTAGGTGCCTTCCGGTTCGATGAGTTTCATTTTCGGAAGGTTTTCGGAAAGGTAGGTTCTTGTGAAATCCAGATTTTCCCGGATGTATTCCTTCACGGTGTCCAGCCATTCCCGGCCTCCTTCATAGGCGGCACGGCAGGCGGCAAGGCCCATGACGTTGAGCTGGTCGTAGCCGAAGGAGTCCAGTTCTTCCTGAAAGGCCCGGCGGATACGGGGATTGGGAATCAGAATGTTGGAGTTCTGCAGGCCGGCAATGTTGAAGGTTTTGGAGGGGGCGGTGCAGATGATTGCATTTTGAGCCGCTTCTTCGCTGACGGTGCCGAAGGCGGTGTGCACGTGGCCGGGATAGGTGAAATCTTCGTGGATTTCATCAGCCACTATGGTCACGCCATGGGAGAGGCAGATGTCTGCATAGCGGGTGAGTTCTTCCCTGGTCCATACGCGGCCTACCGGGTTGTGGGGCGTGCAGAGGAGGGCGAGCTTCACATGGCCCTTTACGATTTTCTCTTCCAGATCCGCAAAATCCATTTCATAATGGCCGTTCTTCAGCACCAGAGGGCTGTTCACCAGCTTCCTTCCGTTTTTGATGACCGCATTGAGGAAGGGATAGTATACAGGCTGGTTGATGAGGATGCCGTCTCCCGGTTTGGTCAGGGCTTTGACAGCCAGGTTGATGGCAGGCACGACGCCGGGGGTTTTGATCAGCCATTCCGGGCGGATGGTCCAGTGGAAATAGGTTTCCTGCCAGGCGGCCAGGGCTTTGAAATAGGCCTCGCCAGATTCGGAATAGCCGAAGATGCCATGGTGTACCCGCTTTTCCAGGGCGTCCAGAATGGGCTTTGCAACTTTGAAATCCATGTCGGCTACCCAGAAGGGAAGCACGTCTTTCGGTTTTCCGCGCTGCACAGCAAAATCGTATTTCAGGCAGCCGCTGCCGCGGCGGTCGATGATGGTATCTAAATCAGAAAGTTTCATGATGGACTCCTTTGTATATTGATTCAATGGTGGTGTCATGTGTGGCGCTTGATTGTATTCCCGAAGGTTGACAGCCCCTTCAGGGTGTCAAGGCTGACGGCCCGTTGGGCCGAAGGTTCTTAAGGAGCTAAAGTTTGACGCGCCTTTGGCGTGCACAGCGAACATGATTTGAAGGAGCAAAGCGACGCACAAATCATAGTG
>ERZ773131.1812-NODE-1812-length-14609-cov-5.871994_pt1 | contig 14609 bp, 13 predicted proteins | sample MGYA00511082_ERZ773131 | MGnify/ENA primary metagenome ERZ773131 (study PRJEB29015, sample SAMEA2737813) | human gut metagenome | biome: human gut; feature: human-associated habitat; material: faeces | place: China | collected 2012 ... | reverse complement strand
ATAGTCCTTGCTATTACAGTTTTTCCGGCGCCCGGTGGTCCAACCATAAGCATATTGTGTCTTCCCGCTGCTGCAATCATCGCTCCTATTTTTCCCTGCTCCTGTCCGCAAATGTCTGCAAAATCATAACTTTCCTCTATTTCTTCCTGAATCTTCTTTTCTTCAAAATTAGCTTTCTGCCTTAATATTTCCTCGCTCAACTCATCAGGATTCATATCTAACACATACACTAATTCTGCAAGATTTTTCACTCCTATTATCTCTATCCCTTCAATGGCTACACACTCTCCATAATTTTCTTCAGGAATGATGCATACTTTAATTTCCTTTGACACTGCCATTAAAACCATAGGTAATATTCCATTAACCTTTATCACATCTCCATTTAAACTTAATTCTCCCGCAATCATAAATTTACTGACATCCTGTTTTACTATATCAAGTGCTTTAAGAATCGACGCAGATATTGGCAAATCAAAATAAGTTCCTGATTTTCTTATATCCGCAGGAGCCAAATTTATCGTTATTCTTCTTGGCGGAATCATAAATCCCGAATTCTTTATTGCTGTTCTTACCCTCTCTCTTGACTCTTTTATTTCTGACGATAAAAGGCCTACCATATCAAATGATGGCAAGCCACTACATACATCTGTTTCAACACAAATCGGTAAAACTTCCGTTCCCGTAATTGCACAACAATTAACTTTACTAACCATATACCCTCCAAACATTCCGTTATTATTTAGGTTATAAGTTATCACATTTTATATGAATAGTCAATTGCCGATTTTATTTTTTCTAATGCTCTCTTTTCAATACGACTTACATAGCTCCTTGAAATGTTTAAATCCTTACCAATTATTTTCTGCGTCTCGCTCTCCCTCCCGTTCATTCCATACCGCCGCTCTATTATTTCTCTTTCTCGTTTGGTCAGTTTATTTTCTACAATATCCCTAATCATTTCTACATTTTCCTGTCTTTCCATATTACTTATTACGTCCTCATTATCTGACTCAACAACATCTATAAGACATATTGTATTTCCTTCTTTATCTGTTCCTATGGGTTCATATAGGGACACTTCTTTTGAATGCTTTTTCTTAGCACGAAAATACATCAGCAGTTCATTTTCTATACATCTGGCAGCATAGGTGGATAACCGGGAAGCCTTCTGGGGATTAAAGGTTGTGACAGCCTTGATCAGTCCGATGGTTCCAATAGAGATCAGATCATCTGTATCCTCACCGGTTCCCTGATATTTTTTGACCACATGTGCTACCAGCCGGAGATTATGCTCGATCAGGATATTCTTTGCCTGAGAATCACCCTCCTGATATTTTTGAAGATAATATTTTTCCTGGGATATGGACAAAGGTTTTTGAAAGGCCTTCAAATCGCTACCTCGAAGGGGATTTCTATATAGTTTATGTCCGGGACAGGGTGTTGGTGCTTTTCCAGAAAATTTTGAGCCTTTTTACAATTTGCAGCGGCTGTTTCAAATCTGCATTGAGAAAACAGAATAACTACAGTATAATGAATGAAGAATACAATAAATACAACAGGAGAAGCACATGAAAATATATTTAGCCCCCCTTGAGGGAATCACAGGATATACATACAGAAGGGCACTTTACAATTGCTTTGGAGGGTTTGACAAATATTTTATTCCTTTTATTCTTCCAAACCAGAAAGGACATCTCAGCACCAGAGAAAAGAAAGACATTATGCCTGAGAATAATGAGGGGATGTATGCTGTTCCCCAGATTTTGACAAAGAATGCAGAGGATTTTATCCAGACAGCGGAAACACTGCAGGAATACGGTTATAATGAAGTAAATCTGAACCTTGGCTGTCCGTCAAAGACTGTTGTGACAAAAGGCAGAGGTGCGGGATTTCTGGACAGACCGGATGAACTGGACAAATTTCTGGATGAGATTTTCCGTAAATGTGATATGAAGATTTCCATCAAGACTCGATTGGGTATGGATGATCCGGAAGAATTTGAAGATCTGCTGACGATTTATAATAAATATCCACTGGAAGAGTTAATTGTTCACGCAAGAGTGCAGAAAGACTATTACAAAAATACGCCACGTCTGGAAACATTTGGGGAGGCGGTGGAGCGGGCCAAGAGCCCGGTTTGCTATAACGGAGATATCGTCACAGCAGAGGACTGTACCAGATTACAGGACATGTTTCCGACCCTGGACTGCATTATGACAGGCAGAGGAACACTGAAGAATCCTGCACTTGCCAGAGAAATCCGTGGCGGTGCACCTGCGTCAAAGGAAGAAATCCGCAGATTTCATGATATGATGTACAATGAATACTGTGAAGACCTGTCCGGAGACAGAAATATCCTGTTCCGTATGAAAGAATTATGGTCTTATCTGGCACCTATGTTTACAAACAATAAAAAATATGCCAAAAAGATTAAGAAGGCTGAGAAATGTGTGGTATATGAAAATGCAGTCAGAGAATTATTTGGCTGTGAACAGTTAATTGGAGAAGTGGAAAATGCGGATATGGAAAAAAATACTGGATCATTATAACAGCTGAAAGATATAGAACTCACAGTATTTCGATAAAAAGTAACTGATTAGTATCTTTAAGGTTGCAATATTTTTTATTAAGAAGGAGAAAAAAGAATCCTATGAAATCTCATGTATTTCAGATGAAATATTTCTTAGCAGGCATCTATATTATCTGTGTTATATTTACCTGCTTTAACGCCAGGTTTTATCATACGCCTCTGGCGAAGATATCTTCAGTAACAGAAAAGGAAACAATGAGCAGAAAAGGAACCAGGGATGCAGAAGAGTATTATTATACTCAGAAAATTACAGCGCGTATATTAAACGGTACCCATAAAGGGGAAGAGATTTCTATTTCTAATGAATATACATCGTCTCAGGTTCAGAATCAGAAATATCACAAAGGAGACACGGTCCTTTTAAGCGGTTCAAGGGAAAATCCAGGGAAATCCATACGTTCCATAAAGCGTGATGGTTATCTGGCATTGTTGGCAGGTGGTCTGTTTTTTCTTCTGATCTGTATTACAGGAAAACAGGGATTCTATACGATCATATCGCTGATATTGAACACAATTATATTCGCGTTTGGATTTCAGGCTTTTATGAAAGGGGAAAATATCTTAAATATCTGCAATGTAATTGCTTTTCTTTTTTCGATAACAACTCTGATCTGTCTGAATGGGATCCACAGAAAAACATGGGCTTCTGTTATTTCAACCATATGCGTACTGTTTCTGATCATGGCATTATTTGAATTTTCTATTCAGTTTTTTGGAGATCTGGATTATTCTAATCTGGAATATCTGGGGAGTATGAGTAATTCCGCTGATATATTCTGGACAGATATTATGCTGACAGGACTTGGAGCTATCATGGATGTAGCTGTAACTATTAGTGCTGCAACAGGGGAAATTGTCCGGAAAAATCCAGATGTTTCTCTGAGAAAATTAATACATTCAGGACGGGAAATCGGATATGATATTATGGGAACCATGATAAATGTGTTGCTTTTTGTTCTGGCAAGCGGCATGATTCCTATGTTTATCCTGAAAATGAACAATGAGATCAGGTTTATAACGATCATACGATATCATATTCCATATGATATCTGTCGTTTTCTGATTGAAAGTATAGGAATTGTACTGGCAATCCCTGTATCTGTTTTTATTTCTTCTATTATCATGAAACTACCATTTCTGAAAAGGAGCGACAAAAAATGATAATTTTTCTTGCACTGGTGTTGATTATTTTAATGATTCTGATTGGTGGGGAGCGCGGAGCAGTTTCTCTTATGACATTGGCCGGTAATATTGTAATTCTGTTTATTTCGATTCTTCTGATGTCCATTGGTTTCCCGGCTCTGCTTCTGATATTGGCAGCAGGGGCAGGAGTCTGCTATAATTCCCTGTTCTACCAGAATGGAAACAATCCAAAGACACGGGCGGCTTTTCTGGCTACCTTGCTTGTGATGCTGCTTTTATTTATTCCGATTTATCTTATTATATGGAGATCAGGAAGCTATGGACTGAATGAGCTTCAGCTTTCAGAAGATGATTTTATGTATTATTACAGTACGGATATCCATATTAATATGCTTCATGTGGCAGTTTTTGTAACTGTTTTCAGTACTCTTGGAGCGGTTATTGATACTGCTTTATCTGTAACTTCTTCTGTATATGAAGTCTGGACACATAAAAACAGCCTGACAGCGAAAGAACTTACTTCTTCCGGCTATCAGGTTGGAAAAGAAATTATAGGAACAACTGTAAATACGCTGCTTTTTGCTTATCTTGGAGGCTCTATTCTGTTATTTGCCTATGTTCAGACACAGCAATATAACCTGGAAATTATTCTCAATTCCAAATTTCTTTTTCAGGATGTTGCAATCATGCTGTCTGGGGCGATTGCCTGCCTTTTTACAGTACCGGTATCAATCAGATGTGTGATTCACCAAATCCACCATGCTGCATCTGAAACAGATCACAGCTGATCGGATTTGTTTTCACAGTCTTTGCAGATTCCATGAAGCATATCTCCGCTGCACTGCAGATGGAATCCATGATCCCGGAACAGATGCGCAAAGAGAACATTAGAAGGATTGGAATTAATTCTGTTCTTTTTTTGTCCATACATTATCCTGTAAAATGGGTCGTATCTGGAGCAGTATTTTTTGATGTATTATCTATTATCAGCAGTATATAGTATCGCTTCTCGACTTACATTTCTTTTGTGATGCTGTATATAAAAGGACTAACTGTCTGTGGGGAGCAGTCATACTACATATAATCTATAATGCAGTAGGAGCAATGATTATAATTCAATGAAGTAATTTTTATGAGGTAATTTTATGTGTGAAAATGAAAAAAAGAAATATCATTCCATTGAGATGACCACAGGATCTCTCTGGAAAAATATACTTCTCTTCAGCCTTCCTCTTATGGGATCACAGGTACTGGAGGTTCTTTTTAACTTAAGCGATGTTGCCGTTGTTGGACGGTTTGCAGATTATATGGCACTAGGTGCCGTCGGCTCCACAACTTTGCTGGTTACTCTGTTTACCGGAATCCTTATCGGAATGGGTGCCGGTGTCAATGTCCGCGTAGCTCACGAACTGGGTGCCGGTAATAAAAAAGGCACAGAAGAAACAATCCATACTTCTCTTCTTTTGTGCGCAATCACAGGTCTGCTCGTCTGCGCCATCTGTCTTCTGTTTTCCGGGCGGATGCTGTCCATGATGAACACGAAGCCGGAACTTATTGATCAGGCTATTTTATATATGAAGATCTATTCCCTGGGAATGCCTGCAATGGCCGTATACAATTTCGGAAACGGCGTATTAAGTGCCATAGGCGATACGAAACGACCATTGATCTACCTTTCCATTGCAGGTGTGGTCAATGTTCTTCTGAATCTGTTTTTTGTTATTGTCTGTCATATGGCAGCCGCAGGCGTTGCAACAGCCAGCGCAATTTCTCTGTATATCTCTGCTTCTCTGGTGATGATCCATCTCCTCAGAAGAACCGATGACTGCAAAGTATCTCTGCGTAAGATCTGCCTGCACCCCAAGGCCTGCAAAGCAGTTCTCATGCTTGGTATCCCTACAGGTCTTCAGAACGGAATCTTTGCTATTGCAAACCTGTTTGTGCAGACTGGTGTCAACTCTTTTGATGCAGTGATGGTTTCCGGAAATGCAGCTGCTGCAAATGCTGACTCCCTGATCTATAATGTCATGTTTTCTTTTTATACTGCATGTGCAAGCTTTATCGGTCAGAACTGGGGTGCCGGTAATAAAAAACGAATGCTGAAATCTTATAAGGTCAGCCTTACATATGCCTTCATCTTCGGTGCAATCCTGGGTGGACTACTCCTTGTATTTGGCCCACAGTTTCTTTCTCTGTTCGCTACGGAACCAGCAGTTATTGATGCTGGTATGCAGAGGATTCGTATTATGGCATTCAGCTATGCGTTTAGCTGTTTTATGGATGGCAGTATCGCCGCATCCCGAGGCATCGGAAAAAGTATTCCGCCTACCATTATCGTTATCCTGGGCTCCTGCGTATTTCGTATTGTCTGGATTTATACAGTATTTGCACATTTCCAGACGATTTCGTCACTGTATCTTTTGTATATCTTCTCATGGGGAATTACAGGACTTGCAGAAACTCTGTTTTTTGTTGTAAGTTTTAAGAAAATATGGGCTGGAAAATAGTCACAGTCACTCTGCGATTTATATGCCAGGTGGATTCCACAATTGACTGGAAAGAAAAACAGCTTACAAAACGGTTGAAATTTCAATCGGAATTGACCGAGCTGAAAGCGAGGGATACTTCTTGTCCGAGGGGCAAGAAGGTGGAACTAAAAATAATTAGAACAATCGGAATTTGGAGGAGATTCTTATTTATGAAAAAAGGGATAAACAAATCAATCTTATTTTACATTGCATCAGTTCTGTTTTTCATAGCGTCAGCTATTGGCTTTACGAGTGGAAATGAAAGTTCTATGGCTATAGTATGGTTATGTCTTGGTTTTTCATTTCTTTGCTTGGGTTCGACTCATAAGAAAAAGGAAAACAATACAGATGATAAATAATTTCCTGCTTGTATTGTTGGAAAATCGGAATTCATAGAGTTCTTTTGTGATTTGCAACTGCTGGTTGACAGATTTACAGCCTGAAATGGTGGAATGCAAACAGCAAAACTGTTATATTGAGCTCATAAAATCTGCAAAAGGAGAAAAAAATGATTTTAGCTGATAAGATTACAGAGGAAAGAAAAAAGAATGGATGGTCACAGGAAGAACTAGCCAATCAGTTGGGCGTATCCAGACAGGCAGTATCTAAGTGGGAAAGTGCAGGAGCTGTTCCAGATTTGCAAAGAATTTTACAGATGTCGGAGCTATTTTGTGTTAGTACAGATTACCTATTAAAAGATGAAATGAAAGCAGAAAATATCACCTATCACGAAAGTACTGAAAGCTATGCAGAACCGTTGAAAAAAGTAACTATGGAGAATGCAAATGAATTTCTTGACATGAAAAGAAATGGATCCAAAGTAGTGGCAAACGCAACAAGTATGTGTATCTTAAGTCCAATATTATTGATTGTTCTTGTGACAATGGCAGAAGATAGCGTATTTCATGTTTCGGAATCTCTGGCAACAGTATTTGGATGTGTTTTTTTGCTTGGAATGGTTGCGGCAGCCGTCTTTTTGTTTATTACATATGGAATGCGTGAATCACATATGGAACATTTTGAAAAAGAATGCTTTGAAACAGAGTATGGTGTATCTGGAATGGTACGAGAAAAAAAAGATTCCTATGAACCAATTTTTATCAGAGGAACAGCTGTTGGGGTAGTGCTTTGTATACTGGCAGTGATTCCGACAATTATTGCCGGATCTATGGAAGCGTCCGACTATTACTGTGGTCTTTCCGTTGGATTACTGCTATTCATACTTGCAATAGGAGTGAATCTGTTGGTTCGTGTTGGGATGGTAAAAAGCAGTTACGATACCCTTCTTCAGGAAGGCGAATATACAAAAGAAGAAAAACTGTTTAAGAAAAAGACTGACACGTTTTCTGGTGTATATTGGTGCTTGACTACAGCGATTTACCTTGCATGGAGCTTCTGGACGATGAGCTGGGATATTACATGGATTGTATGGCCGGTTGCTGGTGTTTTGTTTGCAGCATTGCTTGGTGTGGTGAAAATGGTGTTAAAGAATGGCAGTGAAACTCAGCACTATATTTAAGATGAAGTTAAGTTTTTTTCGCATATTATACGCATCCAGAAATTCAAGTTTACAGAACTGAATCAAAAGAGCTCGAAGGAGCTCTTTTTCCTTTTTTATAATAGTATCATTATGGTATAATAGAGACATTAGAATCGGAAGTTTACAGCGAGGTGAAAGAGGTTGAATTATGTAGAATATGGAAAAGAAAACAGCGATGTAATTATCCTCTTACACGGAGGCGGTTTATCATGGTGGAATTACAAAGAGGTTGCTGAAAGACTTCAAACAGATTATCATGTGGTTTTGCCTATATTAGATGGTCATGCAGGATGTGATAAGCAGTTTACAACGATAGAGAATAATGCTTTGGATATTATAGAATTTGTAAATAGCAAATTGGGCGGTTCTGTTTTAATGATGGGAGGACTATCGCTTGGAGGGCAGATTTTGCTTGAAATTTTATCTCAACGCAAAGATATATGTAAGTATGCAATAGTGGAAAGTGTACTTGTGATACCTTCAAAATTTACATATTCTATGATTAAACCGGCGTTTGGAAGTTGCTATGGCTTAATAAAGTATAAGTGGTTTTCAAAATTGCAATTCAAATCACTACGAATAAAGTCGAATTTGTTTGATGAATATTACAAAGATACTTGTGCTATTAGAAAGAGTGATATGATTGCCTTTTTACAGGAAAACTCAGTATATTCACTAAAAGATGGCATTGGAGAGTGTGAAGCAACCGTTCAAATTTATGTTGGAGAAAAAGAAAAGCAATCAATGAAAAAATCTGCTAAAATCATTCATGAAAAATTGCAGGATAGTTTTATACAAGTTCTTCCTAATATGTATCATGGAGAGTTTTCAATAAACCACGCAGATGATTATGTGAGAAAACTATTAGAAATAGTAAAGCGAAGGTAACTTTCAGTCTTCAGCAGAGACTGAAAGCAACAGAAGATTTGAATTTATGGAGAAGACAATGATGAATAAAAAGACACAAAAAATAGGAGTGATTTGTTCAATTGTACAGATTATATTAAGCATAATATGCTTGATTTATAGTGCGATAAATCAAGAAAATATTATAATGTGGGTATTGTTTTTATGCTCTGGAATTTTATCGTTAAGCTCGAATATTAGTAGAAACAATAAAAAAGAAGACGAGTGAGGAAGTGCAAATTCCAGCTTGTCGATGTATAGACAAAACTAGTAACGGGTAGACCTCATCAATTTACCCGCTTTTTTTACGCCTTCTATTTAACTATGAGTAGTGTTTTGGAGGTTTCCGTGATGATGGTTTGTCCAAGTTGTAAAAAGAGAAGACCTTCAGCAAAAGCACCTGCATCTAAGAATATCTGTGATTACATCTCGAACGCCTAAGAACAAAGAGACTTAATGTTTCTTTGTTTTTTATGTTTACTCAGAGAATACTCTAAACAAACACGAGAAGGAGTCTTTGTAGTCTAATTCTAGGCTACGTTACCCGTTTTTAGTTTCACCGTTACAAGTGAGTATTACCCATTCTTACTTTAACGGTTTGTGTTCTGTCTCGCTAAATGCACAGCTTAGTTTAACATCGACCTGCGGGCAGAATTTGCTAAATGCACGGCTTAGTTTCTATATGCACGTTATAGTTTAACGATGACATTTGAATTAGGATAGTTTTATCCTAATTTTTTTCTTTACAAGTGATATATACTGTTATACACTGTTATATAGAAGGTGATACAATGATTATTATCAATAATAGTTCAATGATTCCTATTTATGAACAGATTGTGAATCAAGTGAAACAAAATATTGTGGATGGTAAGTTAAAAGAAGGAGATGCTTTACCGAGTGTTCGTGGTCTATCAAAAGATTTAAAAATATCGGCTTTAACTGTTAAAAAAGCATATGACATATTAGAAGCTGATGGCTTATGTAGAACGGTTCAAGGTAAGGGTTCGTTTGTGTTGGGGGTTAATCCTGGCTTAGTGCATGAGCAGCGTGTAGTTGAAATTCAAAAGGATTTAGAGAAGGTACTTGATAAAGCGAAATCTTATGATTTATCAAAGGATGAAATTAGAGATTTATTTGAAATCTTGATGGAGGAATAAGAATATGCGATTTGTAAAGACATATAATGATTTTAAATTGGATTGTAAACTTGAATTAAAGCCAGGAACAATAACGGCTTTGATTGGTAGAAATGGTTCTGGCAAGACCACTCTATTTAAATTGTATCTTGGCTTAATTGAAGATGATGATAAACATACAAATCAAGTGAATAAAGAAGAAATTGGTGTTGTATGGAATGATTCGAGTTTTTGTTTGGTTTTAAATGTTCTTGAAATTAAAAAGATTCTAATGTATTCCTATAAACATTTTAATTGTGATTATTTTAATTCTATGATTTCTCGATTTGAATTGGATCCAAAGAAACCACTAAAGGAATATTCTACGGGTATGCTTTCAAAACTGAAGATCATTATTGCGACAAGTCTTCATGCGAAAACTTTATTGTTAGATGAACCAACGAGTGGTTTAGACGTGATTGCACGAAATGAAGTATTAGATTTGTTGCGGGATTATATGGAACAAAATGAAGAGACTTCTATACTAATTAGTTCACATATCGCAAGTGATTTAGAGGGTTTGTGTGATACATTTTACTTTATTGAAAAAGGAAAAATCATTCTGCAAGAACAGGATCTAGAATCTTATGCACTATTAAAGGGTGTTGATGAAACTGTGGATTTAAGCTATGCATTAAAAAAGATAGGTTCGACTTATCTTACAAATGAAAGACAATTTTATGTAGAAAACTATCCAAATCTAATCATTGAAAAAGCACATATTGATGATTTGATGGAATATATGATCAAGGGGGAAACTATATGAAGGGTTTGTTAGTCAAAGATTTTTTGTTGATGATAAAAAGTAAGAAAGTCATATTGTTTATGTTGTTCATTGGAATCGTTGGTGGGATAAATGATATTTCATTTGCGACAGGCTATATTTTGATGGTTCTTGCGATATTAAGCTTATCTACAATTTCGTATGATGAAGCCAATCACGGCTTAAAGACTTTGTTTACGTTACCTATTTCGAAATCGGATTATGTGAAAGAAAAATATTTATTTTCTTTGATTATTACGGGAATTGGTTTTGCGTTAGTCGCAATCTTAAATTGTTTTAGTAAAAGTGGTTTCATGGAAACATTTATAATCGTATCAACAGCTTTGTTCTTGTTAGCGATATCTTTGCCTTTTCAATTAAAGGAAGGCAACGAAAAAGGAAGAATTGTATTGTTTGTGGTTGTGTTTGGATGTACTTTCTTATTCGCTTTCTTAAATCAATTCTTCTCTGAATTCTTTGAATCTATGGAAGAGACATTAAATGCCCTGGATCCTACAATGTTTAGTGTAGGTTTATTGATTACAAGTTTTGTTCTATATTTTATTTCTATGATGATTTCAATTCGAGTATACAAAAATCGTGTTCTTGATTAATTCACCAGTTTATCTACAATGTGATTGATGATATTCGCAATTTCTTTACAAGATTCAATACATCCTGCATCGATCCATTGTTGGATGGTTGCCAAGGATCCAAAAAGAATGTAGTTTTTGATGTATGGATCGTTTTGCGAAACTTGCTCAAGTTGATTGTTGATGGAATCGAGTGCTAGAACTTGTTTAGGAAATTCATTGTCGACATTGCATTCAAAAAAGATTTTGATGGTTTCTTTGTTGGATTTTAAAAATTGGAGTAATTGGATAAAAGAAGTTTCTTTTGGCTGATCACTTAATTGTTCATTGATTAGTTTAATGACTTCTTGCTCCATTTCTTTAATGACATCATATTGACTACCATAATACTTGTAAAAGGTGGAACGATTGATATCGGCCTTTTCACATAAGCTAGAAATGGTAATCTTATTGATGTCTTTTTCTTTTAAGCATTCGAATAAAGCTTCTCGAATACATCTTTTTGTCATTTGTATTTTTCTGTTCATAATCAACACCTGTTGCTTTCGTAACAATATGTTAAAATCAGTCGATTGAAAAATCAAGAGATAATTTTCTATAATTAAGAAAATATGGAGGGCTTTTTATGCTTCAATGTAAAAATATTATGAAAGATTATGTTTCAGGAGATGAAATTGTACATGCATTAAAAGGTGTATCACTTTCTTTTCGTGAACATGAATTTGTTTCAATACTTGGACAGAGTGGATGTGGTAAGACCACATTTCTAAATATTATTGGTGGTTTAGATCATTATACTTCTGGTGATTTAATCATCAATGGAAAGAGTACAAAGGATTATAGTGATAAAGACTGGGATACGTATCGTAATCATCAGGTTGGTTTTGTGTTTCAATCGTATAATCTGATCATGCATCAAAGTGTTTTAAGTAATGTAGAATTAGCTTTGACACTAACAGGAGTAAATAAGGAAGAGAGAAGAAAAAGAGCTATAGAGGCTTTAAATAAGGTTGGACTTTCGGATCAAATTCATAAAAAGCCAACCCAGATGTCGGGTGGACAAATGCAACGAGTGGCCATTGCTCGTGCTATTGTCAATAATCCAGATATTATTTTGGCCGATGAGCCAACTGGTGCTTTGGATAGTGCAACAAGTGTGCAGATTATGGAGATCTTAAAGGAAATCTCAAAAGATAAGCTTGTCATTATGGTCACCCATAATCCGCAATTGGCAGATGAATATTCGAGTCGAATTATTCGCTTAAAGGATGGTTCTTTAGTATCCGATTCCAATCCTTTTAATGAACAAGAAATGAATGTGGATACGAGTGTGTTAAAAAGACCTGGCATGTCTTTTAAAATGGCTTGTTCATTAAGTTTAAATAATTTAATGACAAAAAAGGCACGTACATTTTTAACATCTTTTGCCGGAAGCATTGGCATTATTGGAATCGCATTGATCATGTCATTGTCGCATGGTATGCAGTCTTACATTGATCAAATGGAAAATGATACTATGGCCAGTTATCCGATTGAGATTCAAGCTAATTCAAGTGATATGTCTACATTAATGACAACGATGATGGGCATGAAGAAAGAAAGCAAGAAACACAACGATTCTAAAATCTATTCTCGTCCTTATGTGGAGGATGTATTAGAATCTTTATCGAGTTCAAAAAAGAATAACTTATCGGCTTTTAAATCGTATATTGAAAGTAGTAAGGGTAAAGAATTTAGAAAGACAGCCAAAGCAATTGAGTATGATTATAATTTAAATTTACAAGTTTATAATGAAAATACAGATTCTGGTTTAGTGCAGGTATCGCCAAATGGGTTGTTGGATAAACTAGGAATGTCAGATATGATGTCGATTCAATCGCAATTCATGGATTCAAGTGCTATGACCAATGATCAAGTATGGCTTTCTTTACCAGAATCGAAAAAGCTTCGAAATGATGAATATCAGCTTGTCGAAGGTAAGTGGCCAACAAACTATAATGAGGTGGTTTTAGAGGTCGATGAAAATAATGAGATTACCGATTATGCACTGTATTCTTTGGGATTGTTAGATCAGGATGAATTGGTTAAGAATTATCAGAAGATTTTAAATGGAGAGACGGACAAGATTTCAAAGACAAATCTAGAATCGTATAGTGTGGATGACATCTTAAATTTGAAGTTTAGATTGGTTTTAAATAGTGATTTATATCAAAAGGTAAATGGTTTATGGATCAACCAAAGTGAAAATGAATCGTATATGAAGGATGTTGTTTCTAAGAGTCCTGAAATCAAGGTGGTTGGAATTATTAAGCCAAGCGATTCAACTGTATCACAACCAACAATGGGTGGTGTGTATTATACAAAGGCTATGGAAGAGTATGTAACTTCCAAGACGGAGAATGCTCAAATTGTTAAAGAACAAAAGACAAATCCAAATATCAATATTTTTACGCAGACTGAATTTGCCTCAGGCCAAAAGATGAGTATGTCTAATCTTACAAATGAGCAGATGATGCAGCTTTCAAGTATGTCGCAAGAAGAATTGATGAATTACATGAATACGTATAATGAAAATATCAATGCGACGTATGATTCAAATTTGACTAAACTTGGCGTTGTAGATTATTCAACTCCGACAAAGATTTCTTTGTATGCGCCAAGTTTTGATGGAAAAGAAAAGCTGAGTGATTTGATTACTTCTTATAATAAGAAGCAGACAAAGAGCAATGTGATCACATACAATGATTTTATTGGAACGATGTTAAGTTCAGTAACAAGTGTTGTAAATATCATTAGTTATGTCTTGATTGCCTTTGTATCTGTATCACTCATTGTATCAAGCATCATGATTGGTATTATTACATATATTTCTGTATTGGAGCGTACAAAAGAGATTGGTATCTTACGCTCCATTGGTGCCAGCAAGAAAGATATCACGCGTGTATTTAATGCAGAAACATTCATTATTGGATTGATCAGTGGCGTATTAGGTATATTAATTACACTTGTATTGAATGTTCCAATTAGTGTGGTCGTAAAGAATATGACAGGTGTTTCGCATATTGCCAAATTACCAGTCAATGGCGCTATATTCTTGATTTTCATTGATTTAGTATTAACGATTCTTGCCGGATTGATTCCATCCAAGATTGCGAGTAAAAAAGATCCTGTAGAGGCATTAAGAAGTGAGTAGTCACTTCTTTCAGATTGTTGACAAAAGCCTATACCTTTTCGTAAGGACATAGGCTTTTTATTGTATATAGGCAATTTTCGAAATGAAATTGTCTTTTTTTGTATATTTTGAAGGATATATTGAATTTTTTGATGGCTTTCTTCTATATTTTCCTCTCCAAAGGGACATTTTC
>ERZ773131.1805-NODE-1805-length-14643-cov-3.667329_pt1 | contig 14643 bp, 9 predicted proteins | sample MGYA00511082_ERZ773131 | MGnify/ENA primary metagenome ERZ773131 (study PRJEB29015, sample SAMEA2737813) | human gut metagenome | biome: human gut; feature: human-associated habitat; material: faeces | place: China | collected 2012 ... | reverse complement strand
GCTTTACGGAATAGGCGCTGTGCTGGCATTGGTGCTGACCTACTTCAAAGTACCCGCACTGGCTTTTGCGCTGGGTATGTTCATTCCACTGGAATTGAACCTGCCGTTGCTGGTAGGCGGAGCGGTGAACTGGTATGTCACTACCCGCAGCAAAGACGAGGCGGTGAACGCCGAACGTGGCGAGAAGGGAACTTTGCTGGCATCCGGATTCATAGCCGGAGGCGCATTGATGGGGGTTGTCAGTGCCGCCATGCGCTTTGGCGGTATCAATCTGATCAACGAAGAATGGCTGAGCAACCCGTTGAGCGAAGTGCTGTCAATGGCCGCCTATATCCTCCTGATCATATGGCTGGTTAAAGCCAGTATGCATATCAAGAAAAAATAACCCTTTTTCAAATACCGTGAAAATAAAAGCTATATGAAACGAATCTTACTAATGAGTTTACTTGCAATCTCTACCGCATTATCTGCCCAGAAACCTGTAGAGTTGGAATTATGGCCCGATGGCGCCCCCAACTCCAACGGCATCACCACCCCCGAGCAGAAATTAGAGAACAACCGGATTTCCAATGTCAGTGAGCCTACCCTTACCATTTATCCGGCAGCCAAACCGAACGGACTGGCCGTCGTGGCTTGTCCCGGAGGGGGATACATACGCCTGGCAATGAATCACGAAGGGCACGATATGGCAGACTGGTTCAACGCACAAGGCATCACATACGCCGTATTGAAATACCGTATGCCAAACGGACACCATGATGTACCGTTGAGCGACGCCCATCAGGCTATCCGGCTGATGAGAGAACACGCCAACGAATGGCATATTCAAAAAGTGGGTATCATGGGGGCCTCTGCGGGCGGACATCTGGCCAGTACGGCAGCCACCCACTATACAGCCGGAACGCGTCCGGATTTTCAGATCCTGTTTTATCCCGTCATAAGCATGGATCTGTCCAACTGCCATAAGGGCTCACGTGACAATCTTTTAGGGAAAAGCCCGTCAGAAGAGCTAGTGAGACTTTACTCCAATGAACTGCAAGTAACAGGCGACACTCCTCCCGCCTTCATCATGCATAGCAGCGATGACGGAACTGTACCCGTCAGCAACAGCGTGAGCTATTACCTGGCGCTGGTAAAGAATAAAGTCCCTGCTTCCCTCCACACCTATCCTATCGGCGGCCACGGCTGGGGCTTCCGCGACAGCTTTACCTATAAGCGCCAATGGACGGGAGAATTAGAAAAATGGCTGAGAGAAATACTGTAAAAAAGCAAGGAGATGAATGTGTCAAAACAAAAATGACTGCTCCGAAAAGTTACAGATAGTAATTATAACACTTATTCATTGGCCATTACCTGTCACAGGTGTGGTATAAACGTATTTGAATACCTATACGACATTATAGACCGTTGTGCCGCATGGTTTCCCAATACCTCTATAGAAAAATATCGTGATTTACTTCCGGGCAAATGGAAGCAGACACAAAAATAGCCGCCCCAAAATCTGGACGGCTATCTTTTTTATAGCTTATACGCTATCGCGGAAGGTTGTACCAATACAGAGTTTGATGCGACCCTTTCTTTAGTCTTTTAGGATGCTCAAATTATAAATTCATATTTCCAAAAACTGGATTTTGACACACCCACTTTCTATTTCCGATAAACACCTGCATCTTTATCTGCAGAAGACAAAAAACAGGCATTCGTTTCTCTTTCGCTTATTTTCTTGCGCCAAGTTGAATATCCAAATGATACAAAGCCACATCACCACCCAGCTTGATCTTGTCCAAAATACCCTGAACGGTAGCTTCCTCTTCTACCTGCTCGCGTACAAATCCCCACAAGAAATCCTGAGAAGCCTTGTCCTTTTCAGCAGAAGCAACATCTACCAGTTTGTCAATCAATTCGGAAACATGGCATTCATGCTTGTATACATGCTCGAACACATCCAGCGGAGAAGCCCATTCCTGAGGAACAGCATCCACAGCCCCCACCTTGGCTTGTCCGCCACGTTTCATCACATATTGCGCCAACACATCAGCATGATCACTCTCCTCATGAGCCTGCGCTTTCATCCATGAAGCAAAACCTTCATAGCCTTTCGCAGCGAAGAAATAAGACATGGAAAGATAAAGATTAGCCGACCACATTTCGGCTACAATCTGAGCATTAATTGCGTCTTGTAATTTTTGTGAAATCATAATTTTTATTTTTTAGTTAAATTGTAACTGTTGCAAATATATAATTTTTCTAGTGATTAACACTATGTCCGTTCACCTTTTTATAAAAATTATATTTTATCTCATCCAAGTCTTTGCGATTCAAAAGAAAAGTCTTACCTTTGCACCCGCTAATACGGGTTATTAGCATTAATTCAAATCATTAATTATAAAAACATTATTTAGAAATGGCAACTAAAATCAGATTGCAAAGAAACGGACGCAAAGGATATGCGTTCTATTCAATTGTTATTGCAGATGCAAGAGCACCACGTGATGGTAGATTTACTGAAAAAATTGGTACTTACAATCCGAACACCAATCCTGCCACAGTAGATTTGAATTTTGAACGCGCACTTCATTGGGTAATGTGCGGTGCACAGCCTACTGACACAGTACGTAACATCTTGTCAAAAGAAGGTGTTTACATGAAAAAGCACTTGCTGGGCGGTGTTGCCAAAGGCGCATTCACAGAAGCAGAAGCTGAAGCTAAATTCGAAGCTTGGAAGAACAACAAACAATCTGGTCTGGCTACTTTGAAGGCTAAACTGGATGAAGCAAAGAAAGCTGAAGCAAAAGCTCGTTTGGAAGCTGAAAAGAAAGTAAATGAAGAAATTGCCAAGAAAGTAGCTGAGAAGAAAGCTGCTGAAGCCGCTGCCAAAGCTGAAGCAGAAGCCGCTAACGCTCCTGCTGAAGAAGCACCTGCTGCTGAAGCTACTGAAGCTCCTGCTGAAGCATAATTCAATTTTACTTCAAAAAGAACAGCTCCTCTGATCTATATCGGAGGAGTTTTTTTATGCTCTTATCCGAGGAATCAAAGGGAGTTTATCTCATCTTCCGAAAGTCCGGTAACTTTTGCGATTTCAGCTATGGAAAGCCCGGCATTCTTCAAATTTCCTGCAATAGCTTTGGCTTTCATCCATTCACCTTCTGCAATGCCTTTCTGAATAGCTGTATTAATCACATTGTTCCAATCTCTATATACTTTCAAACTCTCCTCATAGGCATAAAGGTTCTCTTTTGAGAACTGAGCAATTTCGGCAGCCTCAAACAGCCGGTTGAACACACGTTCTTGAAGGGAAGTAGGACGTTCCATCAAACGGGCCAGATTCTTGAGCACAAACATCCATTTATCAAACAACGTATCCAACTCCTGCTCGGTTTTATGGAATTTAGGCATTTCCAGATACACAAAAGTCAGTTTGTCAAAAAACACTTCATGAGTAGTTGTATCCATCAGCTTCACTTCATGGCGGAAGCCGGAAGACGAAACATCATCCAAGGCAAAATTCAAGATACCGATCACATACACTGCTTTCAGTTCATAGTTCCAGATTTCCCCTTTAATAGCCTGTTCCCTGATAGGATAGGTAGCATAATAAATACTCCGGTCCTTGAAAAACTGTTGCTCCCCTCTCTGCATTTCTATCAGAATCTTTTCTCCTTTTTCATTTTCACAATAGACATCAAAGACAGCCCGGCGGTCAGTCTCTTTGCTGCCCAGATGCTCTGTATTCAAGTAGATGACATCCTCAATGACCTGCTTGCCATCGAACAAGGCATTCAAGAAGCCAATAAGAATCTCTTTGTTCAAGTCGGTTCCAAACAATAATTTGAATGCAAAGTCCGTATAGGGATTTACATATCTTTCACGCAATCCTTCACTACACATAAGCGTTTGATATTTAAAGTTATTTTAATTCTGTTGAAAGCAGTTCAATACAAAGGAACGAAAAAAAGCGGATTTCAAGAAAGTTATCTGCTAATAAATTGTTAATGTTCCAATATGTCACTCACCTCTATAGGGAGAAAGCATTTATACAAAGACGGGAATAACTGTATAAAGAGTTTCGTAATAAAAAAGAAAAAGGACTGTCCTGCCGGTTAACTCCTTATGTTTTTAACTTACAGCCTGCAAATATTCAAAGAAATATCATGCAACAGGCTTGAGGTCGCTACTTTTCTACCCTCTAACGATGAGTTCACATCCTTTACTTATAAACTGTAAGCAACAATAAAGGGGCTGTCATTCACGACCAGCCCCTTTATTTATCTTCAAAATTTAAAACCTTATTTTGTTACTTCAGGCTCACCTTGCAGTTCAAATTTAGCATTTCCTAAACCTTTAAAAGTATAAGTATAAGTAAATGTTTCAAGCCCATTATACACTTTTGCAGAAATGACATAGAAACAATCAACCCCACTTACTTGCGCGCCGGCTGTAGGATACTCTGTTGCCAAGATCAATTCAATACCCTCCTGAACCATAGACAACAAATAAGCCTCAGCCTCTTTATCATCTGCCGGCACCACCCCATCGGGGTCATTCGAACGGCGTTTAGCCAACTGGATATTGAAGTTTACATAATAAGAGCTGCCACCGAACCAGTATTCCGAGTTTCCATATTTGGCATCCATATACCCAGCATCCTTATTCGCTTTCACCCAATTTTCCAAAATCAAATAATCTTCGGAAGCCAATGATTTCGTTACCGTCGGATCAAACAACCACTCGGTTCCATTATGTACAAAATTCACTTTTTCTTTCAGTTCAATATTGTTATTCAGAACCCATGTACCCTCCTTGAACAAATACTCGTCCACCTCAATCGTCGTTACCTTATTATAATATTTGTACATGACGGCTTTTGAATCCCCTTCCTGGGCATATGGAAATTTCTGAGCCAGGAACTGGGGCAGATAATTCTCCGGAGCATCCGAAGTGCTGAAGTTATCATGACTGCCCGGGCTTCCCATAGCGTCATAATCGGCAGGAGCCACTACAACCAATCTGCTATCTTCTTTAACCTTCCAAGCCGTTCCGTCAAACTGATACAATGCATTATAAGGCTTTTCATTCGTCGGAGCCAATACAGCCGATGAAATACTTACATTATCGAGCTGAACAGTCGTGGTTTTCGCCTTGGGCCCCTCGCCTACATAGCGGAACGCAACATAAACGCTTTTGCCATTGTATGCCTCCAGACCGGCTTTCCCTACATTCACAAAATTATCGTTGTAGCCGTTGGCAGGCCCTTCAGGGAAAGTAAACTGGTCTTTCACGCTAGTCCACTGTGCCATATCAATCGAACCATTTCCCGCATATGTATCGGAAACCAATACATCCAGACAATCCGCATTATAGTATCCGAACTTTATGTCGAAAGACAGTCCGGCATCTTTGCTCGTCACTGCTACTGCCGGAGAAACAAGCCAAGTATCCACCTCACCCTCAAAGCCATTGGCCGAGAATTGTGCGTAACCATTCAAACTACTATAGTTTTTTCCCTGCCATTTTCTATCGCCTTTCAGAGTCACCTGCTCCCAGCCTTCCAACACGATATCCTCATTGGTCGTAACCGACTCAAAGTCCTGAGAGTACAAGTCCTCCCCTGTAAATTCAGGATCAACATCGTCATATTTGTAATCTACCAGCACAAGATCACCTTTTGCCGCATCCTTATACTGACCGGCCAGCCACTCGGGCAATACGGTAGCCGGAGCATGTGCCGGAGCCAGGAACTTCACGGGAGAGCCTTCGCCCCACAGGGCCTCATAATCCTTATCACCCAAAGAAGTATTAGTCACTGTCCTATACTCCAGTACGTAATCGGAAGGAGTATTCTGATAGTTATAGGTCACTCCTACCGAAGAACCTTTCCCCCATGAAGGCAGCATCTTCGCGATGATGGAAGGAACATACTTCTCAGCCGATGCAAACTCGTTCAGAGCCTTATCCGTCTTGACGGCATTCGCCAAGGCTTTTTCAGCATCCGAAGTGGCAGCCTTCGCCGCTGCAGAGCTGATCGTTTCGTAATCGGCATCAGTCAGTACATATTCCGCCATCGTCTGGGTGTTCGTTGTACCTTCCGCATCGATTTCATTATAAATATCGTCCATGGGATCACATGCCGCAGCAAAGAATCCCAACAAAGACCATGCAATTAAATTATATTTTAACTTCATATTTATTGACTATTTTAGAGATTAAAAGATTACTTTAAAACCGGCAGACCATGTAGTACCGAAGCCATAATATACCAATGCAGTTTTCCAGTCATGGTTCGTACCGTCCTTAGCATCGGCTATATATTCCGTATTAGTCAAATTATATACATTACTGTATACGATGGCACGGATATCTTTGGTAATATTGAAACGATAGTTCATGCCCAAATCAATCGTACCATAATCTGGCAACTTCCAGGAGTCAATACCGGCATCCGCTTCATTCACCCGGTTCTGAGGATCGAAGTCTGCATAGTTCTTGCCGAAGAAGTTGTAGTCGGCCGAGATTTTAAATCCTTTGAACGGTTCCCAAGAAGCGCTCAATGCGGAAGTGAGCTGTGCGGAGTTACCCACATGGACATCTTTCAGATAAGCGTCGTATGTTCCGATAGGATTATTCGCTTCATCATACATAGTGAAGTGAATATCATCTTTCCATTTCCAATCGCCTAAAGAGAACATACCTTTCAATTCAAAGGACTTGACAGGACGGTAAGTCGCTTCCAGCTCCACACCCATGTGAACAGCGTCCAAGCCTGTAAGGTTGGCATATTCCTGACCGATCTTACGGCGCAAGGACTTATCCATCCATTGAGTGTAATAACCATTCAATGCAATATTGACCTGTTCCGTGCTAAATCCATAACCCAATTCAAACGTAGTAATTTTTTCGTAGGGTACATCCTTTTCGGGAGCTGCCGTATTGCTTGCAAAGACAGAGTTGAAGAAAGGCGCGCGGGTAAAATATCCTGCATTGACAAATACATTGTGGTTGTCATTGAACTTATAGTTAAAACCACCCTTCACGCTCCAAGGCAGGAAATTCTGAAGGCTGGACACTCTGTCCAGTTTATCCGCACCCGTGGCAGAGTATCTTGAATCCGTACCACCACGGTCATCATATCTATAAGCCTCTTCAGTCAATGATGCCGACAGGAATCCCGACCATTTGTCGGTATTATATTCAGCCTGTGCAAAAACACCACCCCAGAATATCTCTCCAATGCTATAGTAATTGAACTTGTCACCCACTTTCAGCAACTGGTTCTTGGTTTGGAATGCCAGCGGCGAGGTCTGCAGATAGAACTCACCACCCAGCAAATCATCAATTTCCTCTGTATGATACCCTTTATAGTAACGTAAGTCAACACCTCCCGTAAGAGTCAGGTTCTCAGTCAGATGATTCTTATAGGAACTCAGCATGCCATACCAGTCATGGTCATTGACAGCATTGGTAAAAATCACCTGCGACCCGTTTTGAGAAGCCGCATTGGCAGCCATAGCACGTTCGTAGTCGAACAAACCGTCCGGAGTCATCATGGCACCATCCTTGGGACGGCCGGTATTGTTATCAATAGTCAGCCAATTACTCATCGCGCCACGTGCACGGCGTCCGCCGCCTGTAGCCATTGAGCCGTATAGAGAAGTGGTCAGTGTCGATTTATCGTCGATAGTCCAGTAATGATTCAAAGAAACCTGAGGCTTATGATAATAATTATAGCCATAACCGCTACCTACCGCTTCACCGTTGATATAACCATATCCGTTATTGAAACGTCCGCCATCGGGACTATTCTTGTAATCCTCGATATAGTGCATGGTAGAGCGCTGGTTGTGCCACTGAGGAGCTCCAAAAGCTGTCAATGACAATTTATGATGATCGTTGATTACCTTCGAGATATTTCCAAAGTAAGTCCATCCTTCATAATTGGTACCTTTCACGTAACCATCTCCCGTATTCAGCGCCCCCATGAATGTAATAGCCCATCCGTTGTCCATCAGTCCGGTAGAGAAAGAAACCGAATACTTGCGGAAACCATCGTTACCAATACCGAAATAAGCTGATCCACCTTTTTGGGCTTCGGTACTTTTAGTAACCATATTCATGGTTCCTCCCACAGAAGAAATACCTAATGCTGACGCACCCAAACCACGCTGTACCTGAATAAACTGGCTCACATCAGACAAACCGGACCAGTTAGACCAATAAACCTTACCGTTTTCCATGCCGTTGATGGGCACACCATTGATCAGCACGCCTAGGTTGGACGAATCAAAACCACGCATATTGATACGGGAATCACCATAGCCACCACTTTCACGGGTTACATACACCGAAGGAACTGATTTCAGCAATTCGGGGAATTCCAAATTACCTATTTTCTCCTCTATCTTGGCCAGTTTCACGTTAGAAATAGGAATAGGAGTCTGACGGTCGCTCTTTATAATAGAGGCAATAACACTGACCTCACCCAAACCAATAGCATCTGGAGACATCTTGACCTCACCCAAGTCTATCGTATTGCTTCCTTTTACTTGATGCGTAATTTCGTTGTATCCCAAGTACTTGAATACAAGAGTAGCCTTAGAAGAGGTAAGTTTCAACACAAAGTTACCGTCAATATCCGTTACAGTACCCAGTGTCGTACCGCTAACCGATACAGTGGCCCCAATCAATGGCTCATTGTTCTCGGCATCTACTACTTTACCTTTTACTGTTCCTTGCGCAACAGCCGTAGCAGTGAAACAGATTGTCAGAACTGCCAACAGGAGGAAATGCTTTAGATGATTTCTCATAATTTTGTCTTTGATTTAAATTAATTAGTTAGTATTTCATTCCCAATAGGAAAGACAAAGATAAAAATTTAATTCATATAAATTGAATTTATATTAGATTATTTAAACGAAAAGGATACTTTTTAGGCGAAATATGACAATTATGTTAAGAAAAGAACAAAAAGCCGCCTCAAAAGAGGGGAAAACTGTCCGGAAATTCCAGAGCAACTGCCACATGATTACTGTAGAGAGAAGAGCAAATGGAAACCACCGGAATTATTTTCAGCATACCTTATTCCCAAAGCCGTATCCACTGATCCGGACAAATCCGGCCCGTCCCTACGACAAAACGACAGGTCATTTTCATTCAGACTCTCTCACTTTCAAAATGACAGAGCAAAAAGAAAACGAAAGAATGTGCATACAAAAAGAGGCGCACCTTCATGGGTACGCCTCTCTATCCTGTTCCTGTATTGTCTGATACAGGCTATTTCATTTAGTTAAAGATATAACGGACACTGAACTGTATGGAATACGTAGAATTGAAACTGTTCAGATTGGAATACGTATCAGTCAGTTTCTTTCCTCCGTTCTTCTGGAACTGGTAAGCGCCGCCCTTATAGCTCAACAAGGAAGTATTGTTCACCGTCTTATAAATTCCCCAGTCGCTATTCAGCAAGTTCAGGAAGTTCTTGATATCCACTCCGAACTGCAAGGTATTGCGCTTGCCCCCTACATTGAGGAAGAAATCCTGATTGAACTTCAAATCCAGCTGATGATGCCAGGGCATGATGGCTCCTCCGCGTTCGGCATACTTGCCTTTACGGCCTTTCAGATAACTGTCCTCATTAATGTAAGCCCAGAAATCATCGCGCTGCTCCTTGGCGGAATAAGTCACCTCACCCGTCTTGCTGTCAGTATAATCGGCAAAGTTCCACTTATCCAGCGCCTCACGGGATGCCGGAATGTACAGCAAGTTGTTTGAGCCGTAATCGCCTACAATATTTCCGGTGAATGTATAGGAATAACGGGCGGCGGAATATCCTCCGGCATAGCCCATGTTCATACCCTCATAAATCAAAGACAAGGAGGAAGCGAAATTCTTGGCGTATTTAATACGGTAAGCGGCGGAAGCCAGCACACGGTTGGGCGATACATACGTACCATAGCCGGTCTCCGTGTCATTATTTCCGTTGACAGAGTAACGGTTGTTGTAATAAGCCGAGTTCACCTGGTCGCCGATGCCGTCGCCATACGACTTGGCATAAGAACGGGTGTAGGAAGCGGAAAGATGCAGGCCGAAATCAAATGTCTTGGCCAGTGAGGCGGTGAGTGAGTAATAATAAGCGCTGTTTCCCGCATTGGTGATATAATAAGCGTCCGTCTTGTTCGAATTGGAGTACTCAAACATTCTGCGGACATCACCCGGAGCTATCTCCTGCTCTCCTTTAAACTTACGTCCCAAATTAGTCACTGTAGCCGGATTGAACTCTTTGCTGAAAATACCTTCCAACGTAAAGTCAATGTCTCCGGGAAGTTTTGCATCAAAAGCCAATGATGACTTCCAGGTGGCATTCATCTTCAAGTCGCGGTCAATGATGGTGGCTCCGGAAGGTGCGGCAGGATCGGTAGCCGCCGGAAGGTTCAAGTTAGGATCTTTCAACATATCAGCCACGCTGGTGTGGAAACTCGGTTGTCCGTACTTAGCGTCCTTCTGCTCGTTATAATAATAGGTACTTTGTCCGCAATTGGCATTACCTACTGCCGAAACCAGCCATACGAACGGCAGACGGCCGATGAAGTAACCGCTACCGCCGCGCAATACATACTTACGCTCGCCTGTAAGGTCCCAGTTGAAGCCGATACGGGGGGAGGCGGTCAGCTGGTAGGATGAAGGCAACTGGTCTGTGGCGTAATGATATCCGTCAAAGTCAATCTGTGCGAAATTCTTGTTATAGTTGTTCTTCAGCTCCGGATAAATGGGCAGTTCGAAACGCACCCCGGCAGTCAGTCTGAAGTTGTCTGTGATATTCATCTGGTCCTGCAGATAGAAAGAAAGCTGCTGGTACTTCATGTTCGCCAGGAACTGGGAACCGTCCCCGGTGTTGGAATAAGTGACACCGAAGGCAGCCGGAGCTCTGTTGTTCACAAAATCATCCCAGGAGGAATAGACATAATAACCGCTTCCCGCCTGCATGAATCCGTTCACTGCCTTATTGGACTCAAACTGGATACCGCCCATAAAGTTATGGATACCGCTGGAGAAATTGAATTCATCGGTAATGACAAAGGTCTTCACCTGGCGCAAGTTCCCTTCTGTAAAGGGGTCCGGGCCGAATGAGGCATACAGGGAGCCTTGGTCAAGAATATCCACCGTAGGGAATGTTCCACCTTCGTAAGTACGAGGTTCGTTCTGATAAGAATAAGTAAAACGCAAGGCGTTATTGATTGCACCCCACTTTGAATTCCATTCGGAAGCTATGGAAGTGAAGTTCTGCTCTTGCATGTAGCGTGAGCTTTCAAAATACAGACCGGTGTTTGATGTACGTCCCGAACTGCTCTTGCCCGCACTGCCGTCTACTCCGCCCGGATAAATGATTGAATCCTTAAACGGAGTGGTGGAAGAGGAAGGGTTGGAGGAATACTTGGAATGGGTATGGGTGAAACGGAAATTAATCTTGTTGTTGTTGTTGATGTTCCAGTCTAGACGCCCCATGATCTTATAAGAAGGAGTTTCCAAAGAGTATCCTTGATAACGTCCCGGATTGTAGTTGTATTTTTCCGACAGGTATTGGCTGATGTTGTTCATCCCCACAAAGGTACGGCCGCCTACCGTTGTGGTGTTCTCGAACGGACGGTGCACGATGCCGTTGGTGCTCCATTCGTCATTGGCGCCGCTACGCGCTATGCCCGACGGACCTGCCTGCACATTATCCTGATATTCGCCGTTCACGAAGAAGAATAACTTGTTTTTAATGATCGCACCTCCCAAAGAAGCTCCGTAGGTGGTACTGTGGTCACGGTTGCGGGTCAGCTCATAGTCCTCTACCTTATTACCGGTAAGGTGGGTATTGGAAGTATACATATAGGCTGTACCTTTGAACTCATTCGTACCACTCTTTGTCACGGCGTTGATGGCACCTCCTGTAAACCCGCTCTGACGGACATCAAAGGGAGTGGTGGAAACGGAAATCTGTTCCAATGCATCCAGAGAGATAGGCGAACCGCCTGCCGGCAAGTTCGAGCCGATACCGAAGGCATTATTGAAAGCGGCTCCGTCCACAGTGACATAAGACTGGCGGTAGTTACCTCCACCCACTGAGAAACCGCTACCGATATTGGCTCCCTGAGGGGTCAGGCGCATGATATCGTTCATGCTGCGGCTCACCGTAGGCACTTCCGACATTCTGGCCGCATCGACATTGGTCACCGCTCCGGCGCGGTCAGACTTCATATTGCTGCTCTTGGAAGCGGTTATCACTACTTCATCCAGCAGTTCGGTAGACTCCTTCAAGTTCGCATCCAATACGTAATTCTCTCCCAACTGGAGATTGATGCTCTTGTAAACCACTGATTGATAACCTACATAAGAAACTTCTACTTTGTAAGGGCCGCCGGCACGCATGCCCTGGATGGAATAACGGCCGTCCACATTGGTAATGGCCCCATAATGGGTGCCGGACGGCTCATGAATAGCCTGAATCGTCGCGCCGATAATGGCTTCATTGCTTTGATCGACCACCTTTCCACTCATTGACGAGGTAGTGACCTGAGCGTTAACAGTAGCAGCGATTACCAACATAACCACCGCAAAAAAAGATCGCATTCTTTTTACCATAAACTTTTTATTAATTAATATTATAATTAATGTCTTAAAAGACGTTGCAAAGATAGCTAATAGAAACGATATACAAACTACAAATCGGTTACAATTTACAGTGGCAGGTCTATAGAAAGAGAATTTATAGTTTTATGGTGAACCACATTCATCCTGCCGGATGACCCCGGGACACGGGCCGACGGGAATTCCATGCGGTGCGCGCATAATAAGATAGGTGTATAATAAAAAGGCTCTTAACCTCAAAAACGTCTTTATACTGAGGAAGTTGCCATACATTTCTGACGAGCCGTTGTGTGTATATGCAAACTTACCCAAGAATACGTTACTGTTCGTACACTTGGGTAAGATTTTATAGACAGGGCGTCATCAGTCTTCCATCAGCTTGCGGTAGCGCACCCGTTTCGGCTCCTCATTACCCAAACGCTTCATCTTGTTCTCTTCGTATTCCGAATAGGATCCTTCAAAGAAAAAGACCTCACTGTTTCCTTCGAAAGCCAGGATATGGGTACAGATACGGTCCAAGAACCAACGGTCGTGGCTGATCACCACCGCACAGCCCGCAAAATCGTCCAGACCTTCTTCCAACGCGCGCAGCGTGTTCACGTCAATATCATTGGTAGGCTCGTCCAGCAGCAGCACGTTGCCTTCTTCCTTCAGTGCCATAGCCAGATGCAGGCGGTTGCGCTCACCACCCGAAAGCATTCCACAAAGTTTCTCCTGATCGGCTCCCGAAAAATTGAAACGGCTGAGGTAGGCACGCGCGTTGATATCCCTGTTTCCCAGACGGATCAGTTCGTTTCCACCGCTGATCACCTGATAAACGGACTTGGCAGGGTCGATATCTTTATGTTGCTGGTCCACGTATGCCAGTTTCACGGTCTCCCCTACCTCGAAAGTACCTTTGTCTACGGTTTCCAGTCCCATAATCAAGCGGAACAAGGTAGTCTTTCCGGCACCGTTAGGACCGATTACACCGACAATGCCGTTAGGGGGCAGCATGAAATTCAGGTTATCGAACAACAGCTTGTCACCATAAGCTTTCGCCACTCCTTTGGCCTCGATCACCTTGTTTCCCAAACGGGGACCGTTCGGGATGAAGATTTCCAGTTTCTCTTCCTTTTCTTTCACATCCTCATTCAACAATTTGTCGTAAGAGTTCAGACGGGCCTTTCCTTTTGCCTGACGGGCTTTGGGAGCCATGCGCACCCAATCCAGCTCGCGTTCCAAGGTCTTGCGGCGTTTGCTTGCCACTTTCTCTTCCATCTCCATGCGTTTGGTCTTCTGTTCCAGCCAGCTGGAGTAATTTCCTTTCCAGGGAATTCCTTCGCCACGGTCCAGTTCCAGAATCCATCCGGCTACATGGTCCAGGAAGTAACGGTCGTGGGTTACCGCGATGACCGTGCCGGGGTATTGCTGCAGGTGCTGTTCGAGCCAGTCGATGCTTTCTGCGTCGAGGTGGTTGGTGGGTTCGTCGAGCAGCACATACTCAGTGTCCTGAGCGAGCACCATTGCAATGAAGGCGCGCTGGCGCTGGCCGCCCGACATTTCGTCAATAAAGCGGTCGGCAAAGGCTTCGAGCTCCATGTAGTGGATGGCCTGATCGACCTTGGTCCAATCATCAGCTGACAGCGCAGACCCTGAATGCGGGAAACGCCCGAAAGCGACGAGTTCGCGCACGGTGAGCTTCATCTGTACGAAGTTGGCCTGCGTCAGAATGGCCAAATGCTTGGCGAGTTCACGGCTTTCCCAATGCGTAATGTCGCGGCCTTTGAATTCCACGATTCCGGCCGTGCGGGCAATCAGGCGGGAGATCATGCCGAGAACGGTCGATTTGCCCGCGCCGTTCGGACCGATGAGTGAGATCACTTTGCCCGGAGGAAGATCGATCGTAACGTCGTCGACCACGGCTGCGTCTTCGTAGGTCTTCGTGAGGTTCTTGATGCTGAGCATGGAGAAGTATTCAATACGGTGCAAAAGGACTCGGTCACTTCTGCGTGAGGATCAAATAGAGGAAATAAATGC
>ERZ773131.1801-NODE-1801-length-14666-cov-59.198002_pt1 | contig 14666 bp, 16 predicted proteins | sample MGYA00511082_ERZ773131 | MGnify/ENA primary metagenome ERZ773131 (study PRJEB29015, sample SAMEA2737813) | human gut metagenome | biome: human gut; feature: human-associated habitat; material: faeces | place: China | collected 2012 ... | reverse complement strand
AACTTAAGCCCCTTAAGAACCTTCGGCCCAGCGGGCCGTCAACCCTCAAGCCCCATAGGGGCTTGTCCATAAGCCGACAGCAATCTACTCCCCATGCAAAAAGCGCACAGACTCTGCTGTGCGTTTTTTAAGTGCCCCAGAACCGCCAGTGAATGCCCAGATTCCACTGCCATTTCGACAAGGAGGATACGAGGCTGTTCTTCGATATGATAGATCGGAGATATGCCAAGGAAACCGATTCTACGATCATCTTCACCAGCAATAGCCGGCAAACCGGACGGAAGATTTCGCAGATAATGACTCATTAGGCTGCGCAACGAATAGGACCTTTGATGATGCGCTGGTAATTATGATTAGCGGAAGCATCTGCCGCGGACAGAGACTTGAAAGGATCACTCTGCGAACAAAAACTACATTATCCTATTTCCGATGAAGCAAAAGCGGCGCATCCTTCTTAGATAGTTAACAATAGTGCTGGATTGTTGACTATTTTTCTTTGGCTGAAATTGGCTAAATTCGTCCGGCTCAAAATGGCGATTTCGCCTGGCTCTAACAATAAGGGGTCCACAGATTACGCCCGATCCCCCAGATGGTGATATTGAAACCATCCCCGCATACGCGGGGTCCACGGCGGCGGTGCTACTACGCAGGTGGTCAACAAGGGATCATCCCCGCATACGCGGGATCCACTGATGCAGCGTATCGTAGCTTTTCGTTGTCTTGGGATCATCCCCGCATACGCGGGGTCCACTCATTGCTTCGTTCTCTGTCTGTGACTTCTGAAGGATCATCCCCGCATACGCGGGGTTCACGTACTCGGACCGCTGGGCGTTGTAGGCGCTGTCGGATCATCCCCGCATACGCGGGGTCCACAGAGTATCGCCGCCGCTCATCCAGTCGTCGTCAGGATCACCCCCGCATACGCGGGGTCCACCGGAACGGGACTATATCCAGCCCGTTGGCCTTGGGATCATCCCCGCACACGCGGGGTCCACAGATGGTGGATAAGAGGGACGGCGGCTGTATTAGGATCATCCCCGCATACGCGGGGTCCACCGAAACTCTTCAAAGACCTGACCCTCGAAGATAGGTTCATCCCCGCATACGCGGGGTCCACTTCGGTGACAAGCTGAGCCCGGCCCCTACCACAGGATCATCCCCGCATACGCGGGGTCCACGAAGAAGCCACAGAGAAGGGGTGTAAGCTGGCAGGATCATCCCCGCATACGCGGGGTCCACCCTCATTCCACCATTTCAGAGCCGTACATCATGGGTTCATCCCCGTATACGCGGGGTCCACCCCTTAAACTTGAACGGGCAGAAGTCCTTCATGGGTTCATCCCCGCATACGCGGGGTCCACTTCACGGTTGCCATTTTCAGCGGCACTCCATAAGGTTCATCCCCGCATACGCGGGGTCCACAGCTTCACCCACCAGGCATTTGCGTTTGAGACGGGATCATCCCCGCAACGCGGGGTCCACACTAAAAAAATGCCTAAAATACGCCATTCTTCATGGCGTTATAATCCTATTTCATTTAACTTTAAAAACACCTGCTGTGTCAAGATACAATCTTCCAAAGCCCTATGTTTCTGTTTGTCCAGTCCAAAATGCTCTGCCACAGTGCTCAATTTATAGTTTGGCATTCCTCCTAACTTTTTATGCGCCATCTTCAATACATCAACACAAGGGTTTTCCGGAACAGGCAAGTCACAAATTCCACAAGCCTGAATCAGAAATCCCATATCGAATGGAACATTATAAAACAGTAGCTGCTCCTCTTCTATGAATTCCAAAAATTCTATCAGACTTTCTTTTAAAGGCTCTCCCTTTTGTTGAACCAACTCTGTGGTGATTCCTGTAATCTGAGAAATTACAGTTGGGATATTTCCTGAAACACGGACCAGCTTTTCATATCGATTGATGATTTCCCCTTTTCGGACTTTTATCGCTCCGAATTCAAGGATTTCATTTTTCAGAGGATCCAATCCGGTAGTTTCTAAATCCACCACCGTATAATTGCGCAATGCTTCGAACCGATTCTGTTTGGCAGCTTTCTTTCGTAAAAAAATATGCAGCCCTGCTTTGCTTCTACCACGATTCTCCTGAGAGTCATTCATCGGGTTTCCTGGCAATGGATGCAGCATTAACTTGATGCCATCCAGGTCCTCCGGTTTCCAGGTAGAATTCCAGGTATAGAAATCCATCCCCTGCTCATTGGCTGCATTGAAAACCATGGTGGCCTGCCCATTTTTGAGATGCTGGCAGATTCTTTTCCACAGTTCTTCCCGCACTCTGGCTGAAAAACGCCCTACATATACGCCTGCATTGATTTCACAGAGCCATTTTATCAAGTCGCCCCGCAGACTGGGCGGACAGTTGGTAACAGTAACCACAATCATGATTTTTCTCCTGCCATCTCATGGTACTGTTTCCCATTGGCCACCGTGCCCAATCGATTGTCCCACAAGTAGACTGCATCCTGGATTTTTTCCTTGCCAGGTTCCGTATCTTTCAAAAGCCACTGGATGTCATGGACCATACGTTCCAGAATATGCTTCTTTACCATCTCATCTCTCACCCGACGCCGAACAGTCCTTTCCAAATCATCAACGTTTTGTGCAGCCACTTCAAAAGCAACTGGTGTGGTTATCTCTGCTTTATACAAATCAGCAATATCATAAACAAAGGAGCAATCATGTCCTACATGAACAAATCCAAGACCGGGAGAACATCCCAAAGCGGCTATCACTGCATGCGCCAATCCATAGAGACAGGCATGTCCCATGGAAAGAGCTTTGTTCACGGTATCACTGGCTTCAAAATTTTCTGGATTATAATCTCTTCCATTCCATGGCACATTCCACTTCCTGGAACACTCCTGATACACATGTCGGATGCGGCTGCCTTCCCGGCCACGAAGCTGCTGCAGCGTCAGAGTCGATACATCTTCATGAGGGAAGCGCAGCTGATACATCTTTCTTACCACATCCAAATGAAGCCTCTGGTTGCTGACTCGCCTGGCCTGTTCCACCAACATTCCGGAACGATGAGTCAGGGGACGGCCGCTGGCATAATAGCGCACTCCATGTTCCCCGGTCCAGACAACAGTGACACCGGCATCCCCGATCAGTTCCATAGCCCGATTGGAAACGTCTGTTCCCTGGTCCAGAATCAGTACAGAGACAGCAGCGGCGGGAAGATAAACAATGCCGTCTTTATCTGTTACAGTAATGGCTCCATCTCTTCGGTTGATGACTGCATGGTCCACATAATGAAAGTCATACGGTCTCCAATCCGCGGAAGTGCGTTCAATTTCGGCTGTTTAATGCCAGGGATATCTGTCATTGAATTTCACCTGCGATGGTCATCATTCCCAGCCCATAGGCTTTACCCCGTCCGATTCCCCCGGTTAGTATTGCCCGGAACCTCTCCGGATCCGTAACCTGCAATATTCCTTCAAAAGTCACAGACAGCAAGGACACCCTGTGTTTAGGTCCATAGGACTTTCTGAAAAAATATGATCGGTCCTGTACGACCTGAAATTCATCTTCATTCAGAGAAAAGCCATGTTTTTCGCTTCTGGACAGCAGCCATTTTTTCTGATATTCCGGAGTTACATGGGGATATACTTTACCCCTTTTACCCTGGGTATCCTTTCCCACCAGTACACTATGGGTCGGAAAAGCCACCAGCCGAAAATGCCAACGGCTGCCTTCTGTGATTTTCTCCAGAAAGCCACTATATTCTTTAGTCTCCCAACCGTTTCCTTCCTGCGGAAAGCCGAATTGTTCCACAGCATGCTGAAGCATGGGTCTCTGTTCACTGACCAGAAGAAGATATATCTTACCTTTCAAGGCATCGATTCGCCAAAGCGTTCGGCCTGATTCCCCCAAAAAGGCATGTTCAATGGCTCCATGGAATAAATTGGGATCAGCCAGGGCAATCATGGTTTTCCGTTTTGTAGGATCCAGTCTCATCCTTGACATATAATACATTCGCACTCACTCCAATTCTCCAAACGCATCATGTTCCGTTTTTGACTCGCTGGAACATGAAACATAACCTTCTTCCTGAACGTACCGATACTGGTACTCGCGCTGTTCTGGATTGAAAGAAACGGGGACATCTCTCAGCCGATGAAAAATGGCTGTTCCCTTTCCAGTGCTTTCCAATATCAGCCGAAGTTTTCCTGACAGTCTCTTTTTTCTCCATTCCTGGGCCAGCCAAGGTTCATTTTCAAGTGCTTCCTTCAAATTGCAATCTCGAATCCCCAAGACCAACGGATAAGAAGGTGGACAGGATCTGCGTCCCAAAAAAAGAGGAAAAGCCGGATGCAAGAGGGCCTCCTTCAGACTGTTTATAAACAAATCATCAGGATGAGTCAATCCCACCAGGAAAACAGCATCAGATAAGTAATACCGTTGAGTAATATCTGATTGTTTTTTCCCATGGACCATCTGAAAATCAGTGAGTACGCTACCCGCCTGATCCACTCTAACACCCATTTCCAACATTTTCAAATCATCGATAGAATCGTCTCGCTTTCTGCCCAACGCTGCTGCAATCATTCCCAGGACACCACTTTTAGTGGGTACGGAATATGTCCGTCGATTGTTGAAATTGGAATCATCTCCCCAGGATTGCAGCGGAGCAGCAAGCCGTAACAGGAGTGTACTCATTTTTCATTCTCCAGCTTTCCCTGCAGATAGTTTTCCAGGCTGTCCAGAACAGCCGGAACAGCAGTTGTTTCAACCAATTCAGCACAACCATCTCCCATGCCAAAAGCCATTTCCGGAGCATTACCATATTGCTGATACAGTTTGCTGGTATAGTCGACGAAGACTTTTTCAGAAGCCTGGATATACCCTTTCTGACCCGCCTGGACCGGTTTTTCAAAAGCACCACACAAATTGATGGGCTGATCATTCCGTACTGCGATATAGATATCATTGGGCAAAGTGCGATTGGCAAAGGTATTTTCCTTACCCGTAGGCATACTGTAGATAAAAGCCTCCATAAAATTCCGTACCGCCTGGGCTGTTTCAGTGCCTGCGAATTTCGCCAGTTCTTTCACGTTCACTGTTGCAAAACGATATAGCGTTGCAGAGTTGAATTCTACAGTACCCAAATGACCTGCTCCAGCATTGTCTTCTCTGGAACAATCATCCAAAGCTGTAAAATAATCATATTCGTTATGAGCAGTATGCGTCGATATACTGTGAGCTACCTGGACAGTTGCATCATAGTTTAGAGAAGGATCACTGGCAGCCATACGACCGAACATGGCCATATCAATGGAAGGTTTTTCCTGTAACGCCTCTTTATACTTTTTCTTATCGGTTTCTCCATCAATTGTAAGTTGTGCCAGAGCCTGGATTTGACCTTCACTGATGAAAAATAAAGCATCCGTTCCTTTCGTTGCGTCCTTGATTTTCAGACCGGCATTCTCAAAGGCCTTGATGGCCATTTTTTCAGCTTTCTCTGAGGTCAGTTCCGGATTGTTCTTACAAATAGCTTCTTTTACCAGTTCAACAATGTGTTTTGTACGTTTGCCTAATTGTCCTGCCGGAAAAATTGTCTCAAAATATTGACGGATAGCATGTTTCCAAGCCTGCGAAGAAACCCGAGCACGAGTGCTTCCTCCATAGACAGCTGTCTTCGGACTTCCCGTATCATCCCGGTTCACACAGCTGGGCGGTACTGTTTGTAAAACATGGATGTCAACATACAGATTTTTAATCATGATTTTCCTCCTTATTGTCCTGTTTCTTCACATAATAGTATTCCCGTCCCCATTTTAAGCGAACAGTATTTTGATAATCCAAAAGCTGGTAATTATAAAGATCACCAGCCAAATCCACATAATCCAACGGAATACCTTTTGAGCGTAATAATTCGACAATGCCCCTTAGATGCTGCGACAGTTCCTCCATATCAGAGGAGGTTGCCATTTGATTGAAACGGCGAAGGATACGCTCTTCTGCATCCTGATTTCCAGCAGGTACCATGGCATGGAGAGCTCTGCCCAGCGTCATTCCGGGATGATTCATGGATACCGCCTGTCCCTGCTGATGCAGGGCATATAACGTCAACGCTATATATACAGCCCATTCACCCCGTGAAGGCTGTTTCCCCTGCCCCTGCAGTTCTTCCGGCATTTGCTCCAGCAGCATACCCCATAAAGAAGGTAATTCACCTGGTTGCTTTCCTATTCCTCGACGAAGCAGAGCAAATTCGGCTTTTCCACTGCTTTTTTCCAATCCTCGTTGTAAAAGTTCTATTTTATGTTTCACATACTTTCGGACTAATTCCGTTTGATTCACTTTTCGTCACCCACTTTCGGATAAATTTTAAAGAGGTTGCCACGAAACAGGTAATCAGCTTTGGGAAGAGAATAGAATTGTTTATTTCCTTCTTTGCCAGCAATCCTACCCAGATAAGCCTGTGTACTGGCATTGTTTTCTGCTTCACGAGCAATGCCCAGAGCAATATTCCTTGCGCTCCGTTCCCACTCTTCATACAATTTTCTCACGCTATCCGGGTTCTGGAGTACAGGGCCATGGAACCGCAGCAGCCACGTACGAAAAGGCGCATCTATCTTTTGATAAAAGATTTCAGCTCCCTTATTTGTTTTTTTCTCCGTATCACCCCCTCCGGCGATTTCCAGATTATTTATCAACCAATTGATTACATTAGCTGCCTTTTGGCACTTTTCAATCTGGGCATTGATTTCATACTGGATGGCATATTCTTCTTCATCCAGCAAAGTGGAATAGATTGTTAAAGTATCACTGCTAAAATCATTGATAAAGAAATCTTTATCTCCATACTGCAGGGCAATTGTTTTAAATTGAATCGGTTTGTCTTCATCAAATTCTTCATTATCGAGGGTTCGGATCCATCTGACTACTCCCGGCAGATGACGATTGGACTTATTCGCTTCAGTAGCGATAAAGTAGTTCCCAAAATCTCTCCACATCTGTTTTTCCAGTAAATTACGCTGGGGATGAAAGACATTTTTCTTTAAGTCCTTAGATTTAGGTTGGTTCCAAACAGTCATTTGTTCATTAAAAGCACCATCATGACCATTGTTGCTGAAAAAATCGCCTCCCAAAAGATAGTATCCAGTTACATTTCCATGATTCCGTTTTAACAACAATCTTCTGGATTGCAGTGTCAATAATCCCGCTAAATTATCAGGAACAGGAATTTCTGTCCGTTCATCCGGTTTCGGGAGATGTTCCCAATTGGGACTAGCTTCCTCACCCCATTTCTGGGTTCCATCTTTTAGGAAAGTACAGTTAAGTAAAATGGTTTCAAACAGGTTCTTCCCGACTCCCTGAATCATTCCCAGCTTGCCGACCCAACCTGCTCCTGGCGAAGGCAGCCCTTTTTGTTTGGCTTTGCCCGAAGTATCATCAAAAGCATTTACGAACAACAGCCATCTGGCAGCTTCTCCATAGGACACAACTCTTTTTTTCAATCCACTACGATTAGCAAAAATTCGGATTTTATTATTGCTTTCTGAAATATCCCCAATAAGCTTTGCTGCTTCGTATTCCGTTCCCCGTTTTGCTTCTGGTACCTGTCCAAAAGGCCGTACAGGGTCAAATAGCCAGAATTCATCATGATGTTCCTTAAAATAGTCCAGCACCGGTTTTTCCGGGAATTGTTTATTATTCCACAGTGCACTCCAACGACCAATGGCTGCATCCTTTGCATCTTCCAGATCATCGATAGTTGCCAGATCATCTTTTTCTCCGTTTTCATCTACACGAGAAAAAATCGTATAAGCAACAGCAATCAGAAGACGCAGCACAGCAAAATTTTGAAGGGCGTTTTCCCCTCCCAGGTCTTTATAGTCCTGCCCATGAAGCATAACATCCTGTAAGGAAAGGGTATCCATCTGCAAATCAGGCCGTAGCACTTTGATCCAGGGCTCATCCAACAGATTGAATTCACGTTCTTTCATTCTCATTTCTCCTTTTCATAACTTAGGCCAAGGAATGAATCATATCGAATCGTATATCCAGCCAGTTCCGTTTTCCCTTCCTGGTTGAAAACCATGAACAGTTCTCCCGATAAAAAGGGATTTTTGAGCCACAAGGGTACCCATTGTTTTGTAGATTTTTCCAGTTCTTTGACCACATGCTCCCCCAATGTTCCTTTTCCCATAAAAGTCGGAAGGCGAACCTTTTGTCGATAGATTTGACGCGCTTCATCCTCACCGGGTTCCAAATCCCCATAGAATCTCACTTTTCGGCTGGTTACATCTACAAATACGTCAGGCTCTTCGCATTGCTGGAGCAGGATTACTTCGATGCTTTCACCCCCATCCCGAACAGTAGCCTCTAACTGTTTTTCATTGAGATCCGGGGTATCATCCAGCCAGCCTTCTAACGTATTCCATTTGTTATGGTATTTAGATTTTCTGGGTAACCCCAGACAATGGGTTTGCGCCGCCAGTTCCTTCTCTTTTAAGACTTTTTGGTATTGGGCCAATGCTTTCTCTTCAGCGGCCGGATTGATGATAAAATTCTCATCATAAACATTCTGTACATATTCCGAGATATCCAGCGGCAATGAAAATTGATCTGGAAGCAGTTCTCTAGTACGCAGCAGCAGATATTCACCGTACACCGCTTTGGCTCCTTCTTCCAATCCATCAGCGGGATCCGTACCCATTACAAAGCAAGTCGGTTTCTGCAGTTTCTCCGGTCGATTTCTTGTGTGTCGATGCAATCGCCCAATCCGCTGGAAAAGCAGATCCATCGGACATAAATCTGTAAATAACAAATCGAAGTCAATATCCAGGGATTGCTCCATGACCTGGGTACCAATTACGATAAAATGATTTCTTCCCCTTTGGGATTTCTTACCAATCCGCTGCATCAGTATACGTTCAATAGCTGCTTTCTGTTCCATGGTAAAACCGGCATGGAACACCATAATGTCAGCATCTATCAGTTTTTGTTTCAGTTCTACGGCCAGCTGCTGTGCCCTTTTCACTGTATTCACAATGATACCGGCACAGCCTCCATCAGAAAGTCGGTCCTGTAAAACAGGAATGATTTCGTCATCATGGATTTTCCGGATTTGTACCTTTTTTTCAGATGTACCCAGAGAAACTTTCAGCTGTTTTATATCACGTCCATCCGTCCATGTCAGTAACGGGTAATCTTTACTGCACATCCAGGGTTCTTTTTTCTCTTCCGGGACAGAAGTCTGCAACCCCCTATAGGAACGGATCATAGCTGTCCGTTTTGCATAAGGCAGTGTGGCTGACAGTAAAATGACTGGAACTCCATAGGCTCCCAGCCAATTTAAGGCTCGATATAAGAACTGATTCATATAAGCATCATAAGCATGGCATTCATCTACAATGACCACTTTTCCTGCCAGCCCCAAATGGCGCAGCATAACGTGTTTCTGCTTTAAGGCAGCCATCAGCAGCTGATCTATCGTACCAATGACAAAATCGGCCAGTAATGCCTGCTTTCTTCCTTCAAACCAGGGATGAACCCACAGACTTTCCCTGTCATCGTCTTCATCCGTACTTGCCGTACCATGGAACAAAGACCGATACTCATCATTCATTTCTGCAGCCCCATGGGCCAGCCTGATCCCCAAAACCATCTGCTCTGCATCCGCTTCTTTCGATGCCCATTCTTCGATGCGGGGAAAGATTCCGTTGGAAGTTGCCTGTGTGGGGAGGCCAAAGAACAATCCTCCACACCCATTGCGACTGCCAAGCAAATCTGCCCCTGCCAGCGCAGCCTCTGTCTTACCCACACCCATCGGGGCTTCCAATATAAAAATCCCTGGTTTTACTGAACAGTTGATTGCGGAAAGAACAGCCTTCTGGATTGCATTGGGCAGAAAGCCAAATTTTTTCTGGAACTGACCGTCCGTCATCGTATATTCATCCGGGCTCCAGATATCCGGCAGATTTACCTTGCGTACCCCCCTTTCAGCTCGTCCAGGATATTCATCTTTGCTCCCTGTACGGGAAACCGGTATCAGAGGAAAATAACTTTCATTGCTGGCAATCCAATCAGCCATAATCAAAAGCCCAGTCATAAGAACTTGTGCCGGCATAGATAATATAGGTATATCTGTAATGGAACACCGCGCCAGGTTTAATCCCTGATCAATGACAGTCTTTCGCAGCCCTTTCCATATTTCTTCACTTTCTTTGTCACCCCTGTCATAGTAGTTGACAAATGTTTTAGAGAACGGAGAAAGCTGTTTTTTCGCCCAATGTTTATCTTCCTGCGAATGAGGCATGCCATGGTGGGCCCCGACCATCGTTGCAAAACTTAACGGAAACTTGTACTGCAATAAAATTGCCTCACCAATCAATGCATGAGGGGAGCGAACCCGATCTGGAAAAGCGCGATAAGAAGAAATGGAAAGCCCATCTGCATCCAAACGTTCTTCAACCTCTTTATCCAGATGCTGTAAAAGCATACTGCAAAATACCGGGGCTGCCTTTCCTAAATCATGAAGGGCGCCCAAAAGAAATGCAATCTTGCTCAGTTGCTCTTCATCACCATCGGGAAGTATGGCTCTTTTGGCGGCCTCCGGAAGCCAGTGGTCAACAAGGTACTTCATCACATAAGCTGTATCCAGCAGATGCATCCATAAAGGCAACCAAAACCCCGGATCTTCTCGGCTCGCTTTTGCCGGTAAATCCTGCATCAGGTGTTCCCTCATAATTTATTCCTTTCTCTAAATTGACTCCAGCATTCTTATATTAACTTTTTTACATGGAATACAATCATCCTGCATCATTTTATAGAAGTGGATCATCCCATTGCCTTCTCATTTCTGCCTTCTCATTTTATTATAAAATAGTAATTAGGTAAAAAACAGTACAGAAAAGAAATATAAAATGCAGTTTCTTCTCTGACCGTGAAAACAACGTACCACTATTGGTATCCAGCAAAGCTTGATTACACGCCCATAGAATCTAATTTCCCCATGGTTTTTATGTTTCTAAAATCGGCCACCATCTCTGTTTGCAAGTTCGATTTTGACACGAATGGGTCACGGTATTTGTTGTAATAAGAAAAAGGCCTTCCTTACCCGGGACACTTACAGTAACTTTCATCTAAATGGAAATATTATTTCCAATGTAAGCTTTGCCATCATATGGTTTCCCTGTATTCTTATCATCCGTTAACCGCTCATAGCCATCCAGTTCCACACCGTTAGCATCAACATCAGGCCCAGTAAAATTTCCACTGATCTTCATTCCCTCTTTTAGATTCAGCGTTCCGTTCCATCCGTTGCCCGTATGAATGATCCCTATATGATTCCCATGTTTCCCTTTATTTTTGACAGAGATTGTATCGGAATTGACCTGAACCGTTCCTGTGGAAGAAGGGTCTACATAAATGGCTGTAGGATATGTATGATTGATGACTTGAAAATCATCATCTATCACCTTGTCCTTTTCCGTCACCACCAGCGGCTCACTCTGCACCGCCGCTTCTGCGGTCATGCCAGTCCATGAAAAAGAAAACAGGGCGGTGATCACTGCTGCAGCCATGGCGGCGGGCAAACTCAGATACCACCATGTAGCCGTTCCTGGCTTCGCTGTAGATAATTTTATAAATCCTGTTCATACTGTATTTCCTCCAACGTTTTCATCATTTGGCACAAAGCGCCATAGTAACATCATATGTCTCGCTAAGGCTGTACCTTGCCGTCGGAAGAAGGTCAAGTCATTTGAAAAAGAGCGGGGGAATCCGCTCTTTCCACAAAGCCGGCACCTTTTTAATTATGACGGCTTTTTACTCAATTTTTAGATTTTTTACAGAATCATCTGTGGCAGCCTCTATTTTCAGGACAAAATCCATGCTTTTTATAAAGTCCTGGTATAACCTTTGGTTTTATATCAGTGGAATGAGCCTATCCATGCAAATCAAATGCATCCAGATGCGCCTAGAACTGCCAGAAGATAAGAAGTTTTTTGTCATGCCCAGAGGCCGCTCCGCGGCCCGAATTCATAGGGTTCAAAGGGTGGTGGTGGCGGCTTCGCCTTTGGACACGCCTGCGGCGTGAAGGTTCAGAGGGGAAAGGTTCTTAAGATTGACCGGCCTGATAGCCGGAGGTTTCTTAGGTTTGACGGGGCCTTTGGCCCCGAGGGTTGTGGATTGCCCTGCGGGCAATGCTTATAAAGTCAGCGTTACGGGATTTACTTTCAGTGTCATATGGTATGATAAGCATTCTGCGGGTTGGCTCGCTGCGCTCGCCTCCCCCCTTTGGTGGTGGCGCCAGCCACCAAAGGGGGGAGAATGCATTTCCTCTCCCGCAGGGCGGTTGTAAAGGTTTTATCATAAGAGGGCGCCTTCTATAAATCTAAAAGCGCCCACCACAACCCTCACGGCCGTAGGCCGTGTCAAACTTAAGAACCCTCAGGGCGATAGCCCCGTCAAACTTTAGAACCTTCAAGCCCCATAGGGGCTTGTCCGAGTTGGAAACAAAAAAACTGCGAGTTTTCTCGCAGTTTTTTATTGCTCCATTCAGGCTTTAAAGTTCTTTTCTTCTCGAATCAGCGTTTCCAGATCTTTTTCATCTACTTTGAAGGAGATAAGGTCTCCCTCGCCGTTGACGTAGCGCACTTCGTAGGGTACGTCCAGGATTTCTTTTCTGGTGAAGCCGAAGTAGCGGACGAAGTGGCTGTGGGGCAGGAGGCTGTCTGCCACGGGGTCCATGGTATACCGGGGAAAAATCATTTTCCCTTCTTTTACCAGGGCCAGGTGTTCTGCTCTTCCGCTGCCCTTGGTTTCGGTGGACCAGGAGATGAGGTGGTGCACTGGCACGTAGGCGGGGGCGATGAAGAGAATGTCCTGGTTTTGGAGGAGCCGGTCCCTGAAGTCATGGGGAACGTCCAGAAGGCGCAGGGTTTCTGTGGAGGAAATATAGAGTCCTGCGGTGTAGGGTGTCACCAGCACCACCTGGTTGGAGCCGATGGTGCCGTGGCGCATTTCTACGCCGTAGTGCATGGGATTTTCCAGGGAGCCATGTTTTTTGATGGTTTTCCCCTGCTGCCACAGGGTATCGAAGGATGCTTCGTCCAGATGGATGAAATCGGCAGCTCCAGCAGTGAAGGGCAGGGAAAAGGCCAGGGCGGCGGCGAGGGTAAGGATCTCTTTTTTCATGGCTGTCCCTTATTTGTTCAAGAACGGCACAATGGCACTGCCGTGGGGGATGATATTGATGGAGTAGTCTGTCTTTCCTTCTTCTGCCAGCTGTTTTTTCGCCAGTTCCCAGGCTTCTTCCACAGTGGCCACGGGGATCTGATGGGTCTTTTCCCGGAGGATGTCGAAGTTTTCCGGCCGGGTCACGATGTAAACGGTATGAGTCATGGCGGTGATGAGGTTTTCAAAGGCTACGAAGAAGGGAATGGTGAAGCAGCCGCGGAGGCCTTTTTCCATGTCTTCCAGGTTTTTGTACTTGAAGCTGCCCAGGTAGGCCGGCGGTTCCATGACGTCTTCTGCTTCAATCATGGTGATGATGATGCCGCCTTTTTTCGTGGCAATTTCAGCGGTGGTGTAGCACTTGGTGCCCTGGTAGAGGTTGGTGTCCTTGGGGTAGCCGCCGGCGGATACGATGGTCACGTCGGCCTGCTGTTTCATGGGCACTTTCTGCATACGGTAGGTTTCTTTCGTTCCTTCCAGCCATGCTTTGTAGGGATCTCCGCCCACCATGGAGGAGATTTCCCCTTCTTCATTAATGATGGAATGAACCAGGAAGCAGGGGCCCACCATGTCGCAGGCTTCCTGCATGTCATCGGATACGGGGTTTCCTTCGATTTTCAAAAGTTTGGCATCCGGGTTGAGGCCACTGCCCAGGGTGGGTCCCAGGGCATGGCAGTGGTTCTGCTGCACTGTTTCAAATCCTGCCACGCCGGGAAGGATGAGTTTTCTGCCGCCGCCGAAGCCGGCCATGTCGTGGGTGGAAACGGCATTGATGAGGATGACCTTGTCCGCTTCTGCCACCCGGGTATCGATCCACACGTCGGTGCCCAGCTTGGTGACGCCCATATGGGTGAGCATGGATTTGTCCGTGGAAATATGCTGGTACATTTTAATGCGGCGGGCCACTTCTTCGCCTACGCAGGTCACGTTTTCCTCGTCCGTGTGGGGACGGTGGGTGCCCTGGGCAAAGACGATGTAAATGTCCTCATCCGGCACGCCGGCCAGATTCAGCTCATTCACCACATGAATGGTGAATTCCGATGCCCTGTTCCAGGCGCGGGTAATGTCGGCCACCACCAGACATACCTTATCACCCTTCTTCACCAGTTCCTGCAGGGGCTTCGTGCCGATGGGATGACGCATGCACTCTATGGTGGCTTTCTTCACATCGCAGGCAGGCGTAGGCACCCCTTCCAGCACATCGGAAATATGCTCCTCCGGGAGCATGACAGACTGTGTTCCATGGCCATAGGCCAGTTTGTATTCTCTGAGACCCATAGGTATCCTCCCTCTGTACACCTTCCGCCTAAACGGCGGATTTTCTTTTTATTATACAGCCTCACGGCAGCAGTGTCACTATGGGGTTGGACACACCTTCGGTGTGAGGGTTGACGGGGCTTCGCCCCGAAGGTTCTTAAGGTTCTTAAGTTTGACGGCCTTTCAGGCCGAGGGTTG
>ERZ773131.1798-NODE-1798-length-14690-cov-4.878100_pt1 | contig 14690 bp, 10 predicted proteins | sample MGYA00511082_ERZ773131 | MGnify/ENA primary metagenome ERZ773131 (study PRJEB29015, sample SAMEA2737813) | human gut metagenome | biome: human gut; feature: human-associated habitat; material: faeces | place: China | collected 2012 ... | reverse complement strand
TGGCGGATTCCGGTACAGATGTTTCTGTCGATATGGCGTCCGGTCCCGATTACGATATGGAGGCATCTGCCTCATGGCACCATGGCAGAAATCCGGGGTATCCGGGTGGTTATCCAAGATATCCGGAGCACAATGATCCCCCGTATGTAAGAAGACGCAGAGGCTGTGTCGACTGTCCTTTAAGACAGATAATAGAGGCACTTTTGTGTAACGAATTTTATTGCAGACGTGAAAGATATAGAAACAGGAGAAGAAGGTTTTACTAATTGAATACGATTAAGAATATAATTATTAAGGCAATAGTTATGATCGTGGTGGTGGTTATAACTATGTTCTTTGTAAATAAATACGAAAACGGGGCATACAGCAATCTTGCCATTGAGATGGAAGATTCAACACTGCCATTAATATATATAAATTACGGAGATCAGAACATAAATGTCATGCATGGATATACCTGTGATGTGGATACAACACTTCTCAGGGATTCCATCACTCCTATAGATGAGAATAAGCAGATAAAACTTGTAGTCCAGGATGATACAGGATATGCGAAGAAGTACGCCTATGAGGTAAGAACCCTTGACGGAAGCTCCCTTGTGGAGAATGGAGATCTGGAGTATCAGACTGACGAGAGAGGCTTCAATGATATTCAGATAGATATCAGGATGGACCTTAAGGCAGATGTGGAGTATATGCTCATTGTCAAGGCAATGGCTGATGATGAGAATTACGCCAGATACTATACGAGAATAGTCCTTGGCACAGATTATCATGTGGATGCCATGCTCCATGCAGCCAGAGATTTCAACGACGCAAGCTTTGACTTCACAGCTTACGAGGATGACTCGGTGATAAATACCTACTCGGCATATTACAAGTCAAGGAACAAGAACAAGAAGCTGGATGAGGGATCGTTTGCCCATTCCACCCTTGCTTCATCATACTCACAGCTCACCTGGTATGGCCTGGATCCTACAAAGGTATCCACCATTTATCCGACTATCAAGGAAATTTCAAATAATTACGCAGTGGTGCAGTTTAAGTACACCATAGCGGATGTAGTAGGTGACAGCCACAACTATTATTCTGTTGAGGAGGATTACACCTTAAGCTATGCTGACGGCGAGATCACCATGCTTAATTTCGACAGATATGTGGATGAGATATTCGACAGGGCGGACGTGGATGCCAAGAACAATCTCTATGAGATCGGAGTTGTGTCTTCAGGTAAGGTGAAATACAAGTCCAGTGACAAGAGCAGGAAGGTGGCATTTGTCAGAAATCAGCAGCTGTGGTACTACAATTACAGGGAGAACCAGATCACCCATGTATTCGGCTTCTGGCTTGATGATGTGGAGAACAACAGAAATACCTATGATAACCATGATATAAATATCATATCCCTTGATGATGACGGCAATATGTATTTCTCAGTGTACGGATATATGAACCGTGGAAAGCATGAGGGTAAGCTGGGAGTTGCTCTTTACAAATATATGGCAGCAGAGCAGGAACTCAGTGAGCTGATATTTGTAGAGACAAATGTTCCATATAGCTCCATGAAGCTTCAGACCTCAAGGCTCACTTATTTTAATGGACAGAGATTTTACTATATGCTGGGTGACCAGGTGAACTGTATAGATGTAAATGACAAGAAGGCGTCAACATATGTGTCGGGGATTTCCATGGACAAGGTGTATGTGTCGGATGATATGAGCGTTATTGCATACTGCGGTTCCGATAACCAGGTGGACAACGACATGATAAATGTTGCAAGACTGGACACGGAGACAACTGTTACCGAGAATGCGGGAAGCGGTGAGTGTCTCATAGGCTATGGTTTTAAGGACACGGATTTCATCTACGGAACCTGCGATGCATCTGACAGCTCATATACCGTCAAGGTCTCCTCATTTGACAGTGCCGCTCTTGACTATGCCGCAAGAAAGAGCATACCATCAAAGTCCATAACCATTGTGGACAGGGACGGCAGGCAACTTAAGGATTACAACAAGGGCTATTACATTGCAAATGTCCTGATCGAGACAGATCTTATATACCTTATCCGTGCCCAGAAGATCGGCAGCGAGTTCGTGCAGTATGATGACGATTTCATTACCTATAAGAATGATGAACTTAAGCAGTTTGTTTCAACGGTACTAAAGACTTCCACAGAGGGCATTGACAAGATGTATTTCACACCACCGGCAAATATTTACCTGTCGTATGTACCGAAGCTTCTTATTACCAAGAACAAGAAGAATGACGATGGAATCTATATGAATACCCAGTTTGAGAATAAATCCTTGTACACGGTATTCACAGGTTCAGGTGTATCAGGAGAATTTGATGTGGCTGGAGACGCCATCAATTATGCTATAGATAACAGTGGAATAGTAGTCGAAAATGACGGGTCCATCATATACAGACAGTCTGATGCCAAGGAATACAATACCATTGCGTCGGCAATATTCCATTATAGCTCAGGTTCCGTTGCAGCGTCCCTTCAGGATTGCCTGTACATGGTACTTAATTATCAGGGAGTTGACATTACCTATGATGAACTGGCTGATTATACCGATCCGGTGGAGGCTCTTACAAGCCTGGGCAAATCCTCAGGCGTAGATATTACAGGACTCAGCCTTAAGCTTCTTGTAGGATACGTCAGTGACGGCATACCGGTAATCAGTAGGATCGATGACGGAAGATATGTTCTTGTGGTAAGCTACAATGAAGAATCCATAAGATATTATGATCCTGTCATAAATGATGAGGTTAAGGTAAGCAGAAAGGCTTATGAGTCTAAGATGAGCCTTGGAAATAATATATTGTACACATATGTGCAGTATTGATGAAGATAGAGGAACAAAAAAGAAGTGCGAATGCACTTCTTTTTTTGTCTGTAAGTATATTAACTTGATATGCCAATATTACTCCTCTGAGATTGTGCCTACTGGGCATGAACCTGCACAAGCACCACATGAGATGCACTGTGAACCATCTATAACGAATACTCCACCATTCTCTGAGATAGCGCCTACCGGACATGAACCTGCGCATGAACCGCAGCCGATACATGAATCGCCAATAACGAATGCCATACTAGTGTCCTCCTTGTAAAGTAATTATTAATCATATGTGTATTTTAAAACAAAACCGGACACTATTCAAGTAATAATAATATTTTTCATTAAAATATTATATTTGTGCCAATATTTGCCATAAACGAAAAATGTAAACATATTGCGGCAAATACCTTAAGAAAACCTAAAGCTTTATAAAAGAATTGTGAAATGTCTTTTTATTGCCTTGAATATGTCAGCCAAATGCATCTATAATGAAAGGCAGGTATGATGTTCGGATAAAAAAATTAATGTTATTCGCATAAAAAATTTGCAGGGTGTGTGGTAATATTCCATATAAAGTCTGCATGTGGATTACGAAAGAAGAGGTGTTTAATTTGGATAATATAGATATGCAGTCTGCCCCCGCGGGGCTTACCATAGCGGAGGTTCGTGAACGGACGGAGGCAGGGCTTACCAATCATACAGATATAACAACAGAGAAAACAGTGGGGCAGATCATCAAGTCAAATGTATTTACATATTTCAACCTGATATTCCTCATACTGGCGGTGCTTCTTTGTATAGTGAGCTCTTACAGAAATCTGACGTTTCTGCCAATAATCATAGGAAATACGGTTATCGGAATATATCAGGAGCTTCGGGCGAAGAAGACTCTTGATAAGATGAACATGCTTAACGCCCCGCATTCGGTTGTGGTGAGAGCGGGTAAGCAGAGCCGTATAGATTCCGAAGCACTGGTTAAAGATGATGTGGTGATACTAAGTGCCGGAAACCAGATCTGTGCCGACGCTACAGTTATAGGCGGCAGCATATCTGTAAATGAATCAATATCACCTGATATTTTAACCCATGTAGGTTCTCCCTCATAGCTTGGAAGTGGATTGCCATCACCCATATATGTATGGATATAATGTCCTTCTCCTGCAAATGCTGCATCATATGTATATGTGTGTCTTTCACAGATGTCAGGATTACCATTATGGCTCTTTAATATTGACATTGCATATGAATATTCATTATTCTCAATATGAAGCACACTTGAAATTCTTGGTGTATAGTTAGGTGCATCATGCTCATATTTTCTTACTCTTAAAGATTCTTCAAATGTTTTTCCTTCTGAAAGACCATCATAAACCGTATCAGTCTGGTCTCCATTAGTAACTATAGTATTATTGCCAAGTACTCTTACAGGGGCATAGATAATAAGCTCTGGTGCAACTAAAAGTGTTGATGGGTCAAAAGCTTCTGTTCTGATACCCTCTCCGTCCTGTACAAATACACGGTTACGGCTGCTCTCGCTTCTTCCCATAATAAAGTAAGCTGAAACTGCCTTCTTACCATCCTCTGACATACCGGCAACAATTCCTCTTCCCGGATAAGCACATCCTGATAATTCCTCTGAAAGGTTCTTAATTGTCATAACTGACCTCCTGTTAAATGTGATGACTGCATTCCTGATTCTATTCTCATCGCTACTAATTTGCCGCATGCGGCAAATGCAAAAAACCGCCTGGGAACGCAGCTTATAGCTTAACGTTGCCCAGGCGGTCGGCTAATTCTTAATATAAACTGTACTCCCTGTGGGTTATCCCACAATGCCCTTTAAACATCTTCCGCCAGTTGTACAGCGCTTATTAATAACATACAACAAAATATATTAAATTGCAACACCATTCTTCTTAAGAAGCTCTCTAGCTGATTCTACAGAATCAACTCCTGTCGGATTCTTGATAGGTGCGAATTCTTTCTCTCTTACTACTTCGAATGGGAGACAGCTGTCAAGCTCATGAATCATATCAAGCACAAGACCTTCGAACTTATATCCGTTAGGCTTTTCCGGCTTAACAAGGTTACCATTCTCATCAATATATGGAATCTTCTTCTCAACTATATGTAATGGAAGATTCTTTTCAACTATTCTTTCAAGATCTGAAACCTTAAACAGGTAATTAAGAATAACTCCGAAATTATATGCAGGATCACCCTTTGCATTCTTTGCATCCATCATTTCCTGTGTAAGCTCATAGTATTCAACAATCGAAGGCTTTCCGTCTTCAAGACACATAACTCCAACCTTTTCATCCGGTGCAGCCTTTCTTACAACCTTAGCTCCTACTGCACAATGCTTCTCAATTGTAGCACCAACAAATACAGGGTCAGCAATTCTCTGAAGGACATTATCAACAGCGAATACATTAAGCCATTCAATTCCGTTATTCTCAAGAACCTCTGTTAATCCTGCTTTCTTTAAAGAAATATACCAGCCACCATTACCATTAGGTGATGTAGCCATTCTTCCCTTCTCTTCAAGATATATCTTGCCATTATAATCAGTAGCTGCTGCCATCTCCTGCTTGAAGAAATGTACATATTCGCTCTTATATCCAAAGAAATTCTTCTCATTAAAGAAAGAAACTGTTGCATCATTATTCTTCTCACTTGTCATAACGAATAAATGTATATATGTTCCTGTTTCTTTAACAACATCCATAAGATTATTAATAAGACATTGAAATATATAAAGTTCCTTATTAACTCCTACATTATACATTCCCTTTGGATTATCAGAACCAAGTCTTGTTCCCATTCCTCCTGCAAGAAGAATTGCGCCGACTTTTCCGGCTTTAATTGCCTCTACACCTGTATTCTTAAATATATCATAATTAGCTGCTATCTCATCAAGTTCCATGGCATCAAGAGGTGTGATTTCCCCCTTCTTAACAAGTTCAGATTTATGTTCAATAGCTGATAAAACCTCCATATCAGTCTTATCAATCTGTTCAAGAAGTGCATTCTTCTCATCATCTGATAATTCGTCATAATATCTTAATATCTGTTCCTGTCCGTACTTCGAAAGCTTAAGCTTTGCTTCTTCTAAATTCACTTTAAAAATCCTCACTTATTCTATTACTTATTGTCTTACGACATTTTTATAATTTTAGCATATTAATAGTTACCAAGCAACTTAATTGACTCTGCTTCTTCTTCAATTCCTCTTAAAGCATTCATAACTCTTGGATCATCAATATTTCCTGTAAAATCAACAAAGAAGCGGAAATTCCATCTCTTTCCCTCTACATTTCCCTCAATAGGTCTTGATTCAATCTTATTCATATTAAGACCATTATATATAATGTGGCTTAACAGATTATAAAGAGTTCCTGCTTCATTGGCTGTTTCAAATACAATGCTCATCTTCTGTGCGTTCTTAACGAACTTTCTTGTATTAGTAACAATAACGAATCTTGTAGTGTTGCCTTCCTGATCTGTAATTCCTCTCTTAAGGATATCAAGTCCATAAAGCTCTGCTGCCTCCTTGCTTGCAATGGCAACATGAGTCTTATTATGCTCCTGAAAAATCATTTTGGCAGCAAGTGCTGTATTAGCCTGACTGATTCTCTGCCAGTCCTTATGTGTATCTAAGAATCTGTCACACTGCATAAGTCCCTGTGGATGTGAATATACAGCAGTAACATTTTCAAGGTCAGTTCCCGGCAGTCCGAGTAACAAATGTTCAATCTTAACATAAGTTTCTGCAATTATGTAATTATCATATCCCTGTAACAGATCATACACATCTGCAACAATTCCTGCATTGGAATTCTCAATAGGAAGCACTGCATAATCAGCATTTCCCTGCTTAACTGCCTCCATACACTCTCTCCATGTAGGAACATTGAAATTATCAACATCCTTGCCAAAGAAATTAATCATGGCTGCATATGAATATGCTCCCGGAACACCCTGATAGACTACCTTGCAGTCCTTCTTATTAATCTCATCAATAGCCTCATATGGTTCTCTTAAAGTCTGTCCCATCTTTTCAAGAAGCATATACTGATTCTTTCTCGAGTTAGCCATAATCTGTGAAAACAGATCATCAATGGCATGTACATTATCAGGATTCTTAACCAGCTTCTTGACTGATTCCAACTTGGCTTTCTCTCTTGCCGGATCAAGAACCTTCTTACCTGTTTCAATCTTATATTCTGCAACCTCAGTTGTCAGTTTCATTCTCTCTTCGAACAGCTCCACAAGCTGGCTGTCAATTTTATCAATATTATTTCGTATCTCATTCAGATCTAACATATACTTCTCCTCTTTAAAGCGATGTATTATTCTTATTGTATCACATTTTTAATGATATGCAATAAATGTACTTTATGTTATACTTAAGAAAATGTTCTTTAAGGACACACATAAGGGAGTGATATCATATGAAAAAAGCTATAACTATAGGAGTTTTGTCAGTTATCAGCATAGCACTTGCTGTTTTGATATTTATATCAGTAAGAAACAACCGTATTGTCTATAACAATGATAACGCTGTCGGTAACACAGCCGGCAACCTCAATAACGGCGGTTTGTTCTGTGAATATAATGACAAAATATATTTTGCCAATCCATACGATTACAACAAGCTGTATGTAATGGATTCTGACTGCACTAACGCCATGAAATTAAACGATGACAGTGTTGGATCAATCAATGTCTGTGGAAACTACATATATTATGTTAAAAATAATTTCAAGCAGGAAACAATCGGAACAATATTCAGGGGACAGTTTTTCGGAGTATACCGCTGTGACTTAAATGGTGAATCCCCAAAAGCCCTGTATGACCAGTTATCAGGTATCATTGCACTTTCCGGTAATGACCTGTATTACCAGCACTATAGTGACACAACGCCACTTGCCTTTCATAAAGTGGACATCGCCGGTAAGAAAGATACCAAAATATCTGATACTCCGTATTCACCTGCATGCGTACAGAACCAGACAATATACTTTTCCGATCCAGAGGGAAAACATAATGTATTAAGCTACGACACTAAATCAGGCAGAACATCTGTCGTATATGACTGCAATTCTTATCTGGCAGATGTTGAGAACGGATATATATACTACATAGATTTAAGCAAGAATTATTCTTTAGTACGTTATAATCTCTCTAACAAGACACTTGAGCAGCTGTATGCAGGTACTAAAGACAGTAAAGTAATCAACTTTAATGTATACGGAAATAAAATATTTTTCCAGTTAGAAGGTGATTCAGCTGAGACAGGATTATACAGGATGAATATAAATGGAACACAGATTGATCCTATTGCAATAGGTAATGTAACTAATATTCACTGTACATCAAGATACACATTTTTCCAGTATTATGAAGATCAGGGAGTCCTTTACAGGGTAAGCACAAGTGGTGCTGATACATCTGTTGAACAGATTACTATCAAATAACATTTTTATAAATATTATATAAATAATGCCCAACACTTTCAAATCAGTGCAGGGCATTTATTATATTTTACTCTTCAGTTTTCTCTTCTTCAATCTTAATTGAAAGTTCATCAAGCTGTTTAGCATCTACAACATCAGGAGCATTAGTAAGGAGACAAGATGCGTCCTTTACCTTAGGGAAAGCAATGACATCTCTGATTGAATCTCTCTTAGCCATAAGCATTACAAGTCTGTCAAGACCATATGCAAGTCCTGCGTGTGGTGGTACACCATACTTAAATGCATCAAGAAGGAATCCAAACTTTTCATTAGCGACCTCATCTGTAAGTCCAAGTGCCTTGAACATTCTGCTCTGAACATCAGCCTGATGGATTCTTACTGAACCACCACCGATTTCTGTTCCGTTAAGAACAATATCATAAGCCTTTGCACGAACTGCACCAGGGTTAGTCTCAAGCATGTCAAGATCTTCATCCATAGGCATTGTAAATGGATGATGCATTGCAACGAATCTTTCTTCTTCATCTGACCATTCAAACTGTGGGAACTCTGTTACCCATAAGAACTTATAATCAGACTTATCAAGAAGACCCATCTGGCCTGCAAGTTCAACTCTTAATGCGCCAAGAACATTCCATACTATCTTATTTCTATCAGCAGCGAATAAGAGAAGATCTCCTGCTTCACCGTCCATAGCCTTAACAAGGGCATTCATCTGATCCTCTGTCATAAACTTTGCAAATGATGACTTATATGAACCATCTTCGTGAATTGCAATATAAGCAAGACCTTTTGCACCATATCCCTTAGCAAAATCAACAAGTGCATCAATCTTCTTACGAGGCATGCTTCCCTGTCCCTTTGCGTTGATTCCTCTTACAGAACCGCCATTCTCAAGTGCTCCTGTGAATACTCCGAAGCCGCAGTCCTTTACGATATCTGATACATTCTGTAATTCCATACCAAATCTTAAATCAGGCTTATCAGAACCAAATCTGTCCATAGCTTCCTGCCATGTCATTCTCTGGATTGGAAGCTTTACATCAACATCAAGAACTTCTTTAAAAAGATATGCAAGAAGTCTTTCATTAACATCAATTACATCATCAACATCGACAAATGATAATTCCATATCAATTTGTGTGAATTCAGGCTGTCTGTCTGCTCTTAAATCCTCATCTCTGAAGCATCTTGCAATCTGCATATATCTGTCATAGCCAGAACACATAAGCATCTGCTTAAAGAGCTGTGGTGACTGTGGAAGTGCATAGAACTTACCTGGATGAATACGGCTTGGTACAAGATAATCTCTTGCTCCCTCTGGTGTAGACTTAGTAAGCATAGGTGTTTCAATCTCTAAAAAGCCTTCATTTGCAAGAAATGCTCTTGTAAGAGTTGCAACCTTGCTTCTCATAATAATATTAGACTGGATATCAGGTCTTCTAAGATCAAGACATCTGTACTTAAGTCTGATATCTTCCTTAGTCTGGATATTTTCCTCTATTGGGAATGGAGGTGTCTCTGACTCTGAAAGAATTCTTAATGTCTTAGCAGCAATCTCAATGTCACCTGTCTTTAAATTCTCATTAACAGCACCGCTTCTCTTAATAACTTCACCCTCAACAGCGATTACGAATTCATTACGAAGTGTATATGCCTTGTCGAAGCCTTCCTTGCCAATTATATTTTCATCAAAAAGAATCTGTAGAATTCCACTTCTATCTCTTAAATCAACAAAAATAAGTGAACCAAGATTTCTTCTCTTGGCAACCCACCCCATTACAGTAACCTTCTTACCAATATCAGCCGATGAAACCTCTGTACATCTGTGCGATCTCTTTAAGCCAACCATTGACTCTGCCATCTTACTTTACCTCTTTCCTGTAATTAAATACTAATCTGCGAAGGATAGAATATCTTTAAGACTAAGATTTTCTAAGTCTACCTTACTATTTCTTATTATCTCAAATGTTTCTTCCTCGTGAATCATTCGCTGAAACTCAATAAATACTCTCATATCAAGATTCCTAATCTCTTCAATAAGAATATTCACAGCCGTATCAATGTCAAATGCTTTCCTATACGGCCGGTCAGATATCAGCGCAGCAAATTCATCTGTCACCTTAAGAATTCTTGCACCCAGTGGAATATCTGTTCCTTTAAGATTATCAGGATAACCACTTCCATCGAAACACTCATGGTGATAGAGAACAACTTTCATTATATTATCTGAATAATCATAATTTTTCAATACATCAAAGCTGATTTTAGAGTGCATTCTCATATATTTCATCTCTTCGACTGATAATTCACCCGAATTTCTGCCATATAAGTATTCTGATAATTTAAGTTTTCCAATATCATGCAACATTCCAGCTATTTTTAATTCATGGCACTCACTATCCGTAAGTCTCATTCTCTTAGCAAGCATATATGTAAGATTTGCCACAAGAATCCCATGCTGAACGCCGCTTTTAAAATCTTTTAAAATATATTCAAGCAGTTCTTCATTGTTAATATTATTATGTCCCATAGGTAGACTCCCTGCTGCCCTTATAGTATTTCTGTATAAATTCCTTTGTCGGAAGCGGCTTGTCAAAATAAAAGCCCTGAATAACATCGCAGCCATAAGATACAACTGTATCGAGTTCTTCCTTTGTCTCAACGCCCTCAAATACAAGTTCATATTCTACCATCTTAAGCATCTCAATCAGTGACTTTATAACCTGTCTTCCTTTATTGCTCTTTAATGACCTGCTCGCAAATACTCTGTCAAACTTAATAACATCAGCAGGAATATTAGCAATCTGATTTAGTGACGAATAACCCGAACCAAAATCATCAACATTTATTCTGAATCCCTGCTTTCTCAATGCATTAATTGCATCTGTCATTGCATCCAGTGCATCTATAAATGTTGTCTCTAAAATCTCCAGTTCAACAAGTGATGCATCTATATCATATTTTTGCTGAAGCTCCATCACATAACCAAGCAAGCCATCGCTTGTGAACCTCTGTCTTGATATATTGACAGATATAGGAACCGGGCGGATTCCATTATTAATGCATTCACGCTGAAATGCAAATGTTTTATCCAGCATGATATCATCAAGCTTTTCAATCATTCCTGTATGTTCAAGTACCGGAACAAACCTTACAGGTGGAATCAGCTCCCCCTCCTTGTTTCTCATTCTTACGAGAGCTTCAGCACCCACAGCTTTTCCTTCAGACACAGAAATCTTTGGCTGTAAAAATATCTCAATCCTGTTCTCATTATATGCATGCACAAATTCGTTAGACATATCCATATGTTCAAGATATTCATTACAGTTATCTTCAGAATATATGCAACAATGGATATCAAATCTTCCTTTAGTTGATTTCTTCGCAAGATTTGCCCTGTCTACCGCCATTCTCACATCAAGTCCAGGGTTATTATAAAAATAAAGTCCTACATAAACATGCTGGTATACAAGTGGATATCGTTCTGATAATTCTGCCTCAAACCGCTCATTCTTTTTTGTAATATAACTAACGACATCTTCCTGAGTCATTCCATCCGCATTATATGCTCCCCTGAACTGGTCAAATCCAATTCCGTGAGCAGCAAGACACAGTGGTTCATTAATAAAATAATAATCCGCTATGTCCTGCATTACTTTATCACCCTCATCCATACCGTAAAAATCATTAATGTACTTAAAATTACTTATGTCCAGAGCCAGTAGAACAACACTATGTTCATTCTTATGTATAATATCTTTAACCTTATTATTAAACACATTATGCCCTGCCATCCCAAGATAACAGTTTTCCATATGCCCACCTCTTTTCTTAAAATATATCACATGCCTTAAATATGCTAAAATCATAACACATTTATCTCATTAATTCCACATATTAATTGTTAATTCCATGGTGTGACATAGGCGTAGTTGATGTTATAGGAAGGAATGTATATCCTTCTGATAAGCCCCATTGTATTATTTCTTCAACCGCATCCACACTGAACTTCTTTATATCATGCTGTAATACTATAGATATATTTCTGCCTTTAATTCCATTAATCACATTACAGATTACCTGTGACGCTGTATTAGCTGAGCCTGCATCACCACTGGATACATTCCAGTCACAATATCTGAAACCTTTTGCCTCTACAGCACATACAAGCTGGCTCATTATTCCTTCACAATAGCTCCTGCTGACTGTATTAGATGAACCGCCTGGAAATCTGATAATATCAGCATACTTACCAGTCTGGGTAAAAATTATATTATTCATTTCATTCAAATCATCAAAATATGCATCAACGCTCTGATATATTCTTGAATAATCATGACTTGCAGAATGAATCGCAACCGTATGTCCTCTTGATGCTTCCTCTGCTATCAGGTTCTGATAATCAGGTTTTCCATTCGTCACAAAAAATGTTGCCTTCACATTATATCGGTCAAGTACATCAAGAAGTTCCTGTGTATACGGTCCCGGTCCGTCATCAAATGTAAGATAAACCACTTTATTCCCCGGATTAACAACATTATCAGTCATGGGTTTATATACCCTTACCGTTCTTACTGCCTCTGCTGTATTACCTGAAGAATCAGACACCTTATATGAAACTGTGTACGAGCCACACTCTCTGGTATTAACATCTCCTGTAACCTGTACCTTGTCTGTTATATCACCATCGCATATATCCTCTGCATAATATCCAGCTTCCATATATTCCGTACCACATTTGACATAACAGGTACTTCCTTGAGTTAAAGTTATCTGTGGAGGTGTAGTATCAACAATATGAACAGTTCTGTTCGCTACAGCCTCATTACCTGATGAATCTTTGACAGAATATGTAATAGTCACATCTTGCTTTGTACATGTGTCTATGTCGTTATTTTTTTCGACTTTTTCTGTTAAATCCCCATCGTAATTATCATCTGCACTAAATCCGGGTTCTTCAAACTGCGTTCCAGCCTCAATTGTCATTTCGATATCACCTGAAAGTTCAATAACAGGAGCTTCCTTATCCGCTACCTCAACAACAATCTTTTTAGATGCTTTTTTATTTCCTTTTCTTACTATAACATCAATATCATAGTCGCCTATTTTTCTTGTATTAACATCTCCTTCAACAGTTATATGTGTTTTATTTTTCTTTTCATGTAAATGTTGATTTTTAATCACCTGCATGTTCGATATATCTATATTATCACCATATGGTACGCAGATTTTGTCAGAAATTGTAAATACAATTTTATTTTCCTGCGATTTCTTATATGTAATCATCCCCAGTACAGCAAACAGCACACATACTGAACCAATTAATAAATACTTCATTATTGCTTTTTTCATTATATATTACCAGCTTTCTCTTTAGAACATTCTATGTTTATTCATTATACTTCTTTCCTAAATAATAAGCCAGTGAAAAGTACTTACAAAATCAGGCAATTTCTATAATTCTTCCCATTTGTGCATTAGCTCTGTGAGATATTGATATAACAGTCCTGTTCCTGCTTACCCTGTTTAATGCATCAAGCACATTTTTCTCAGTATCAGCATCAAGATTAGCTGTTATCTCATCCAGCATAAGCAGTTCAGGCTTTGCTGCTGCAGCCCTTGCAATTGATAATAACTGCCACTGTCCCTGTGAGAAATCTTCCGGCTTGCATATAGTATCATATCCATTGTCAAGTTCCATAATTGCATCATGAATACCTGCTGTCTTAGCTGCTTCAATTACATCTTCATCAGTAATTGATACATCATACAGTGTTATCTGGTCTTTGACAGTTCCAGGAACCATATGAAATGTCTGCTCAACATATCCATATATCTTTCTCTTTCCACTATCCGGAATAGCTGTAACCTTCTGACCTGCAATCAATACGCTTCCATTATCCGGCTCGTAAAGTCCTAGAAGGAGCTTAAATATTGTACTCTTTCCTGCACCTGTTCTTCCCGACAGAGTAACCTGCTCGCCTTTTTTAATACTAAAACTTAAGTTTTCCACAACATTTTTATCATCATAAGCGAATGTTACATTATTAAAATCAACAAGCACATCACTGTCAGCTTCCATGGCAGTATTCTCTGTGATAGATGAATCCTTTCTAATTAAGAATTCATCCATCTCGAAAAATTCATTAATTCTGTGTACCCCGGCTATTGCTGACTGTATAGTCTGAATCTCCATTCCAAGACTTTCCACCGGCGAAAAAATCTGTGAAATATAGTTGATCACAGCCACTGCAGTTCCCGCAGACATTCCAAAAAACGTGAGCACCATCTTATTTCCAGATGCTGAAAGCAGCATCACAGCTGCAACCACGACTGCATTTAAAATCAAGATCAC
>ERZ773131.1796-NODE-1796-length-14706-cov-4.221828_pt1 | contig 14706 bp, 10 predicted proteins | sample MGYA00511082_ERZ773131 | MGnify/ENA primary metagenome ERZ773131 (study PRJEB29015, sample SAMEA2737813) | human gut metagenome | biome: human gut; feature: human-associated habitat; material: faeces | place: China | collected 2012 ... | reverse complement strand
ATATCCTTGATACAGATGGAATCTGCACCCATCTCTTCGATCTTCTTAGCCATGCCGGTCCAGTACTCTAAGGTGTAAGCATCGCCCAGGGTGTAAGCCAGAGCAACCTGTGCTTCACCTCTGCCTTCCTGTGCCTTGAACTTATTGGTAGCATTTACTGCTTCCTGTAAGTTGCGCAGGTCATTCAGGCAGTCGAAAATACGAATGATATCAATACCATTGGAGATAGACTTCTGTACGAAGTAATCTACCACATCATCTGCATAAGGTCTGTAACCCAAAATGTTCTGTCCACGGAACAGCATCTGTAACTTGGTGTTCTTAAAGCCGTCACGCAGCTTTCTCAGTCTGTCCCAGGGATCTTCCTTCAGGAAACGAAGGGATGCATCAAAGGTAGCACCGCCCCAGCACTCTACGGAATGATAACCAACTTTATCCATCTTATCTACGATAGGAAGCATGAATTCGGTCGGCATTCTGGTAGCGATCAGAGACTGATGTGCATCACGTAAAACAGTTTCCGTAATCTTAATCGGTTTCTTTTCAATTTCTGACATTACGAATATCCTCCATAATATTATTTTCTTTTAACTAGATTAACGCGATGCGTTATTCTAAGTCCTCCGGACTTATTTCATCGCGCTTTGCGCGAAATACATCTCATAAATGTCACGCGTCAGCGCAAGCGAGCTTGCCTTCCTCATGACATTTTGAGATGTGCATCGCTTTAAAATACTCCGAAAATCGCCATGAATGTACCGGCTGCTACGGCAGTACCGATAACACCGGCTACGTTAGGTCCCATAGCATGCATGAGCAGGAAGTTGGTAGGATCGGATTCTGCACCAACCTTCTGGGATACACGGGCTGCCATAGGAACTGCAGACACACCTGCGGAACCGATCAGAGGATTGATCTTGCCGCCGGACATTACGCACATCAGTTTACCGAACAGAACACCTGCAGCGGTACCGAACATGAAGGCGATCAGACCCAGAGCTACGATCTTCAGTGTATCAGCATTCAGGAATGCTTCTGCACTGGTGGTAGCACCTACGGAAGTACCTAACAGAATAACTACGATGTACATCAGAGCATTGGATGCTGTCTCAGTCAGCTGACGAACAACGCCGGACTCACGGAACAGGTTACCTAACATCAGCATACCTACCAGAGGAGCTGTGGTGGGAAGGATCAGACATACAACGATGGTAACAACGATGGGGAACAGGATCTTCTCCAGCTTGGATACCGGACGAAGCTGACCCATCTTGATCTTTCTCTCCTTCTCAGTGGTGAGAAGCTTCATAATAGGGGGCTGGATAATGGGAACCAGTGACATATAGGAATATGCTGCCACCGCGATAGGTCCCAGGATTGCCGTCTGTCCCAGCTTACCAGCAAGGAAGATGGAGGTAGGACCGTCAGCACCACCGATGATGGAGATGGCTGCAGCTGCCTTGTCGTTGAATCCCAGCCAGATCGCACCGAAGTATGCTGCGAAAATACCGAACTGCGCAGCTGCTCCCAAAAGAAAGCTCTTAGGGTTTGCGATCAGAGGACCAAAGTCTGTCATGGCACCTACGCCCATGAAGATCAGGGACGGCAGGATTGCCAGTTCATCCAGCTTGTAGAAATAATACAGTAAGCCGCCGGCACCGTTTGCTGCATTTTCAGGGTGCAGCATGATATCGGGGTAAATATTTACCAACAGCATACCGAACGCTATCGGGAGTAAGAGCAACGGCTCAAACTCATGACGGATAGCTAAATAAAGGAAAAAGCATGCAACCAGAATCATGACATAGTTTCCCCAGGTCAGGTTAAAAAACGCTGTCTGATGAATCAGGTTGTTAAGCGTACTAGCTATATATTCCATTTGATGACCTCCTGTTGTTTATAGAGCTGATAAAAAAATTAGTTCAGAGTTGCCAGAACTGCACCAGCCTCAACAGTATCACCAACTGCAACGTCAATGCTTGCCACGGTACCGTCTTCGGGAGCTACAACAGGGATTTCCATCTTCATAGCTTCCAGAATGATGACTGCGTCACCCTTCTTAACAGCCTGTCCAACATTTGCCTCTACCTTGAAGATCTTACCGGCTGCACCGGCCTCAACCTTGATGCTGCCTGCTGCGCCGCCTGCCTTGGGTGCTGCTGCGGGAGCCTTGGGTGCTGCCTTGGGAGCAGCGGGAGCCTTTGCTGCTACGGGTGCTCCGGTAGATGCGCCCTCTTCTACTACTACATCATATACGTTGCCATTTACGGTAATGGTATAATTTTTCATTTTAATATCCTCCTACGATTTTAGATTATCTAACTTTGCGGATAGAACGAACTACAAATCCGTCAGTGCTTGCCGCGCCTTCGCTTGCTGCGATCGCAGCTGCGATTACGGCTACCAGCTCAGTGTCATCTGCTTCGGCTTCTTCCTGTGCAGCGATCTGAGTTACTGCATTATCAATACCTGCGTTCTTTGTCTCTTCCTTCTTGCCCTTTTTGCTGAATGCAGCCTGGATCCTGGGAATGAAGTTGAACAGGGAAATGATCAGCGAGATCATGATCAGCATTACGAATACAGTTCCCATACCGATCAGAGTATTCAGTGCAGCCTTGGTCATCAGACCACCCATGGATTCTACGGGATTCAATGCTGCGGACTCCATACTCAGGAACATATCATTGCTGAAGATCACTTCTGCCTGTGCGTTCTGGTTTGCTCCGGTCACATCTACATGTACAATGATCTGATCATCATCGATGGTAGCATCTGCATCACCGACAGCAGTGATACCGCCGATGGTTTTCTTCGCGGAATTGAAAGACTCGATAGCAGTCTTGTATGCATAACCGTCAACGGTGATACCTACATTTTCCTGTACCATGTATGCCACTTCATCAGCGGTATACTCGGAAAAGCTCTCCAGAGTAGCTTCGTCTTCAAAGTTCTCAAGAGAAGGGATCACATACTGGGTAGCGATCTGGATCGCAGTATCCATCTTACGCTGCTCATAATCCGTATAAGTCTCCTCACTGCCGCACGCCGTCAAACCAAAGATGCAGGTAATCATACATACTAAGCTTAAAAATTTCTTCATTTTATAATCACCCTTTCTTATACAGTTCCGTGTTTCTTGGCAGGACGGTCTTCACTTTTGGTGAATAACATCTCAAATGCGCCGATCACATATTTTCTAGTATCAGCTGCATTTACGATCTGGTCCACATATCCTCTCTTGGCTGCACTGGTTACATTCAGAGTCAGAGCCTCGTACTCTGCAGCCTTCTCATTGATCACATCAGCGCCCTGACCATCATACATGATCTTGGCAGCAAGCTTGCCGTCCATAGCACCGATCTGTGCATCCGGCCATGCCATGGTGATGTCAGCACCGATTGCCTTGGAGTTCATTACCACATAAGCGGTTCCTAAAGCTTTGCCGATCACAACATTAACCTTGGGAACGGTAGCGTTAGCGAATGCGTAGGTCAGCTTTGCAGCAGCCTTGGCGATGGTCTTCTCGGAAGCTAAAGTTGCCTCATAACCCTTGACATTGGTCAGAGTCAGTACAGGGATACCGAAGGCATCACAGAAGTTCACGAACTCTGCAGCCTTCTCGCAGCCTTCTGCGGTCAGTACAGCGTCTAACTTCTCTGCTACTTTGCCTTCCTCGTCGCAGATCTCGGAACGGTTAGCTACCGCACCTACGGTAACACCATCGAGACGTAAGAAACCGGTTACCATATTTTTAGCATATCCGGACTTTACTTCGAAGAAATTGTTGTCATCTGCCAGAATGGACAGAGCAACGGAAGTGTCGCCGACACAGCCTGCGATCTCAGGGTTCACACGATTCAGATCATCGGTGCAGTCCTCTAAGAAGCTTGCATCATCTTCGTTGTTGGCAGGCAGGAAGCTTACCAGCTCTCTTACCTTCTCCAGAATAGTTGCTTCGTCAGCTACCACATCAACGATACCGCTCTCTTCTGCCTGGAACTTAGCGGAAGAAGAATCACACTTGGTGATCACATTGCCGTCCAAAGCATTGGGAGCATTCACGAACAGCTTGGCGTTCTTCTCTTCCATGAAAGTGAAATCCGTCATGGTAGGGAACAGACCTAAGCCGCCGCCACAGGTTCCGAATACAGCGGTGATCTGAGGGATCACGCCGGAAGCCATGGTCTGCTTTAAGTAAATCTCACCGAATGCAGCCAGTGCATCGGTTGCCTCCTGCAGTCTAAGTCCTGCGCAGTCGATCAGACCGATCACCGGTGCGCCCATCTTCATTGCCATATCATAAATGTTCGCAATCTTCTTTGCGTGCATCTCACCGATGGTTCCGTTCAGTACGGAAGCATCCTGGCTATATACATATACAAGATTACCATTGATCACTCCATAGCCGGTAATACAACCGTCAGAAGGAGTTTCATTGGGTTTCAGATTGAAATCCGTAGCTCTTGCGGTTACAAGTCCGCCGATTTCAACGAAACTGTTGTCATCGAGTAAAGCTGCTATTCTTTGACTCGCTTTTGAAGTAGTGCTCATATGTTTCAGCCCTCCGTTGATAATATAATAAAATAAAAATAAAAAACTCTATTAATATAGAAGCACAAATGCCCCCATGATTAACAGTCGTTAGTATAACATAAAATCTGCAACTCGCAAAGAACGAATTGCAGATTTTTACAAAAAATATACATTGTTTTTTATTTTGAACAATATTCCCTTCCTTTTTTCATGGGGATCTCACCAAAAAGCGCCAAAGGATCTGCCTGCCGCACCATACGAAGTCTATGGCTTCCACATCCTTTGCTGCGATCAGACGTTCTCTGCGCCATACCCTGCCGTCTACCAGATAGCTGATCTCTCCCACGCACTCTCCTGCCTCCACGGGAGCCGTAAGGTACTGTTCCTTACGATAGAGGATCTCCACATTCTCGTCAGGACCCATTAAGAGTCCCTCCACTCCTTCCGTCTCCGGATCCGGTTCCACAGGCAGCAGTACCTCCTCTGTCAGTGCATCATTCTGTGCCCGCAGCACCGGAATCGGCATAAGCAGCTGTTCTCTGCCCGAAAACGTTTCTTCTTCAAAGCTTCGATATGTAAAGTTCTCCAATCCATAGGTAAACAATTCCCTGCTGTCGCTCCATTTATAGGTCTTGTGATTCGGCCATCCGCAGGCAAGCAGCGCCACGATCAGACATTTTCCGTCCCGTTTTAGGGCTCCCACATAGCAGTATCCCGCCTTGTTCGTAAATCCGGTCTTGCCGGTAAACGCTCCGTCCATCATCTGCAGAAAAGCGTTGTGATTGTGACACTGAAAGAAGCGTCCGTTCTCCGTAAAACTGTAATCCTGCGTCCCTGTGATCTCTAAAAACAGATCCCTCTGTGGGGAAGTTTTCATACAGTACCTGAGGATCTCCGCCAGATCTTTTGCTGTGGTATGGTGTTCCCTCTCTAATGTACTTCCGTCCGACAGTGTCAGAGTCTCCGTGGCATCCAGCCCGTTTGGTGTGATGAACCAAGTATCTTCGCAGCCGATCTCTTCCGCCTTTTCATTCATTGCCTGCGCAAATCTATGTAATGCCGCCTTGCTCTCTTCGCCGGTATGTTCTGAGATCTCCCCCGTCTCTCCCAAAAGTTTTCCGCCGATGTATTCCCCCAGTACCACAGCAGTATCGTTATGGCTTTCCAGCATCAGGGAAAACAATAATTCTCTCACGGTATAGTGTTCTCCGCATTTCACATATAGCTTTACCTTGGGCATGGTGGCTGCATAGGCAGAGACGCTGACGGTTTCATCCACCTTTGCATTTTCCAGCACCAAAATACAGGTCATGATCTTGGTGGTACTTGCCATAGCCATGGGAATAGTTTCATTTTTTCCGTAAAGCACGCGTCCGGAATCCGCATCCAGAAGCACCGCTCCCTGTGCATACAACTTAAGCTCCTGTGTCAGATCGGATTTCCCGGTCTCATACCGGATCGCGTATGTCGGTTCGTTGTCTGTTATCCTATCTTCACGGAATTGTGATCCGCACAGACTTTCCAGACATATAATTCCCGCAAAAAGGGCACAAAAAAAGCCTCGCATAATCGTTGCTCCCAAAAAGGGTTACTTATTACTATGAGGCCGGTTCTTTGTCCTATTCTCTGTTTATATATTCAAAGTAAGCTGTACTTCCTGTTCCGCCTGCTGCTTAAATTCCTCCACCTGCACCGGATTCAGTTCCGGCAGTTCTTCCAGACTCTTCACGCCAAAGCAGCGTAAAAACTGCTCCGTGGTACCAAACAGCAAGGGTCTTCCGGGAGCATCCAGACGTCCCAGTTCCGTGATCAGATCGTATTCCAACAATTTGTTAATAGCATGGTCACAGCTGACGCCTCTGACTCTCTCGATCTCAAGTCTCGTTACCGGCTGCTTATAGGCAATAATGGACAATGTCTCCAGCACGGTATCCGTCAGAGTCATTTTCCTCGGAGTCTTCGCGATCTTGATCAGATATTCGTACATATCCGCCTTGGTGCACAGCTGTACGGAATCGTCGAACTGTGTCAGACCGATACCTCTGTTCTCTTCCTCGTACCGCGCCGCCATGTCTTTTAATATAGACTTTGTCGTCTTCACATCCTCTTCGATCACTTCCGCAAGTCTGCTGATCTCCACGGAATCTCCCATGGTAAAAAGGATGGCCTCTATCACTGCTTCTGCTTTACTGCGTTCCATGCTAAAACCTCACTGTATCCTAAACGTTAGATGTAATCATAATATCATCGAATATATTTTCCTGGCTGATGTTGATCTTGCCGGTCTTCATCAGTTCCAGAATGATCAGGAATGTAACGATCACTTCCATTTTGCTGTTCTGCTTCTCCAAAAGCTTACGGAAGCTGAAGGTCTTATGTTCTCTGGCATAAGCCTCCACATACAGCATCTTGATGTCCATATCTACCTCATCCTTCTCGATATTGCCATACTGGCTGCGGACGGGGTCGATCTTGTCCTCCTGCTTCTTTACGATGGATCTAAAAATCTCATGAAGCTTGTTCAGATTCATATCGCCGATGAGTTCTTCGTAATCTATGGGCTGTCTGTAAGCTTCCACTTCCTTCGGAAGTCTCTGCTCTCTGTACATGTTCCTGGCAGCATCCACCTGACGGTCTCTGAGTTCAAAGGACATGTATTTGTACATCTTGTATTCCAACAGCTTCTGAACCAGTTCTGCTCTGGGATCCTCTTCCTCGCCGTCCTCGTTCACTTCCTTGGGCAGCAGCATCTTGCACTTGATGTCGATCAGCGTCGCCGCCATCACCAGGAATTCACTCATGACATTCATGTCTTCCCGCTGCATCTGCCTGATGTAATCCAGATACTGCGCCGTAATCTCTACGATAGGGATATCATAGATGTCTATTTTATTTTTTTCGATCAAATGAAGCAGCAGATCCAGTGGACCTTCAAACGCTTCCAGTTTTACAGATATTGCCATTTGATAAAACTCCTATTTCCCCTCGTCCGGCATAAGCTCCACTTCTAAGATCTCGCCCGGATTGAACAGCCGGATCGGGATCGTGTGCATTCCCAGTCCTCTGCTTAAGAGCATTCTGCTCTTCCCTATGGTAAACTCTCCGCCATCGTATTTTGGAAAAAGTCTCACATTGGGAGACACCACACCCTTTCCCCAAAAAGGAACTCTCACCATGCCGCCGTGGACATGACCGGATAACACCAGGTCTGCACCCCAGTCTGCGTATTTCGGAAAATAATCCGGGTCGTGGGCGATCAATATATTGAAATATTCTTCGGAGGGCTGTCCTAAAATCCCCGGCAGATATTCCGGATCCATGGGCTGTATCCCAAAACGTTTGTAGTACAGCCTGTCTATCTCAGAACCATAGATGCGGATCCCGTATTCCGGAAGATCCTTATGCTCGTTGACAAGCCTGTGAATACCGATCTTCGTAAGAGCTTCTTCATACCGTCCCGCCATATCCCCATAATTTTCAGGATACAGCTTCAGGCGGTGTTCATGGTTGCCGTTGCCGTAATAGACAGGATACTTCTTTGCAAGCTCCGTAAGAAATCCCACCGCCACATCCAGTGTTGCCTTCGGCTTCGCCGTCAGCATATCCCCGGCGATCAGGATCATGTCCGGTCCGATCTCATCGATCGCCTGCAGCAGTCTCTCATTTTCTTTTCCGTATCTCTTATTGTGCAGATCCGCCAGAACCACCGCCTTCACAGACTTTTTGATTCTCTGATCCCGCAGGGGATAATGCCGCACCACAAAGCGGTTACTGTCGTACAGCATTATCCACAGCATTATCACAAGGATTACTGCGATCACGGTAATCACTACATCCAACTCTTTTGCCCCCATGGTATGTTGCCAGATTATTGCCAATTTGTTCTATAGTATAACATATTATTTTGTCTTACAAAAGATAAAATTCCATTATTTTTCGCAGATAATCCTTATAAACTGCCTTTGCCACCGCATTTTCATACAGGATCGGTACACTGCCGATCTCCACGCCGTTCAGCAGATAGACCGCCCTGCCTGCCGTATCTCCTTCCGCAAAAGGTGCTATGGCAGTCTCCGGCAGTTCAATTTTCTTCTCCACGCCGTCCAGGGAATTTCCCTCCGTATCCAGATACCGGAATTCACTTTGGTATTTGACTGGCACCGTATCCTCTACGCCGCCCTGCACCCGCATATTCTGCAGGGGATCTGTATTCTCATCCAGATACAGATCGCTTATATTAAAACCGTAGCTAAGCAATGTCCGGGCGTCCTTAAAACGTGCCTTATAGTCCGGTGCCCCCATGATCACCGCGATCAGATCAATGCCATCCTTCGTTGCCGTGGCGGACAGACAGAATTTTGCTTTGGAAGTGGATCCGGTTTTTAATCCCGTAGTAAACGGATACTGTTTCAGCAATTTATTGGTACTGTTTAACGTGAATTTTGAGCTTCCCTGCCTAGTCTCATGGGTGATGTCCTCCATCCAGATACCTGTATATTCAAATATTTTCGGATACTTTACCGTAAGCTCTCTGGACATGACCGCTACGTCCATTGCTGTCGTATAATGGCCGTCGGAATCTGTCAGGCCACAACAGTCCTCGAAATGGGTATCCGTCATGCCAAGCTCCGACGCCTTCGCATTCATCTGTTCCACGAAAGCTTCTTCGCTTCCCGCTATGTACTCCGCCACCGCCACGCTGGCATCATTGCCCGAAGCTACAGCGATACATTTGATCAGAGTTTCTAAGGTCTGCACCTCATTCTCCGCCAGGAACACCTGAGAACCTCCCATGGAACTGGCATAGGCGCTCACCGTTACCGGATCCTCTAATTTGATTTTTCCCTGATCCAGAGCTTCAAAAGTCAAAAGCAATGTCATGATCTTGGTAATGCTGGCAGGGCTTCGGCGTTCTCTTGCATTCTGCTCAAAGATCACCTTCCCGGTGGAGCTCTCCAGAAGCACCGCACTGGGAGCTTCGATCGCTGCCGGTTCTGCACATACATTGATTCCGTTCCACCAGAATACCTGCATACTGATGCTGAATAGCAAGATCCCCGTGCAAATATATTTCCTGATTTTTTGCATAAAAAAGCCACACTCCCCTATCTTTTTCTAAAAGATATGGTCGTGTGGTCCTATATATACCTGTAAACCTGATGTTTTACGTCTTACCATCTGGCGATCAATGCCTGGCAGCGTTCCTTCAGTGCTTCTCCCTTACTGCGGACATCGATGTCGAATACCCTGATCAGTTGTACCGTATAATCAATCGCCACAAGCAACAGAATACCCTGGATCAGGCGGGTTCCTATCTGCAGCTGCACTTTATCGATGATATGATACATGGCATCATGGACAAACTGCACGATTCCTATCGCATAAAATCCCCAGGCGACGGTACTCTCGAGGCAAATGATTCCCCGATAATTGAAGGGCTTATTATTATAATCCCACCATAATTCTCCCAGGAAACGGATCATACCGACCCCTACCAGATATTCAAAGGCCGTTGCCAGGATAGCTCCCAGAAAATATAATTCCACAAGCTTATCACGAAGCGGACTTAAGATCAAATACCCCAGCACTCCGCCAAAACCATAGATCGGGCAAAACGGTCCCTTGCCGAATCCCCGGTTGGTAAGCTTTCGATTACAAAATGACATATAGGTAGACTCCAGTGCCCATCCGAGAACACTGTACAATACAAATGCTGCTAACAGATGATAGATATCTGTTCCCAGTATTTCATAACTCCACATTTGATCTCCCTCAAAAGTACAAAGTCCCCGGTGATCACGCCGAGGACTGTTGTTTAACATTAGTTATATTTACGTTTTCTTGCTGCTTCAGACTTCTTCTTACGTTTTACGCTAGGCTTCTCGTAATGCTCTCTCTTACGAATCTCCTGCTGGATACCAGCCTTAGCGCAGCTTCTCTTGAAACGACGTAAAGCGCTATCTAAAGTCTCGTTCTCTTTTACGATTACGTTTGACATCTTACACCCGACCTCCCTTCAGTCCCTTCAAGTAACATGACTGACTGGGTTATTCTAATGCGCAGTTGTTCTACACACATTTGATATTATAGCATAAAAAATGTATTCGTCAACTACTTTTTTAATTTTTTATTATATTATAGTCTTCGTAGCCCGCATGAAAATAAGGACAAGCAGACTCTAAGCAACCGTCGGTACTTAGCGAGGGTATTTTCCTCGCTTATGTACCGTTACGGTTAAGCGTCCGAAGCGAAAGCGGGTCTGCGGTTCTTATTCTCATGCGAGCTATACTGGCTTTTACAAAATCTTATTTAAAAAATTTATCGTAGATACCGAACAGGAAAATGAAGATCACGATCAGGGGCAGTCCGTAGGTCAGATAACCGCGCATCCAGTCGTGGACTTTTAAGCCCTTGCCGGTATTTACTTCTGCCTTATAGTTCTCCCATCCCCAGCCGTATCTGGTCACGCAGAACAGCAGGTATACCAGGGATCCTAAGGGAAGGAACAGATTACTTACCAGGAAATCTTCAAAATCCAGTACCGCTCCGCCGAAGACAGTAAAACCATCCCAGCTCCACACATTATACCCCAGTACGCAGGGCACAGACAATGCAATGATCAGGAACAGGTTCACCAGGGAAGATTTCCTGCGGCTGGCACCGGTCAGTTCCATGCCACAGCAGATGATATTCTCGAACACAGCCAGCACCGTGGACAATGCTGCGAACGCCATAAACAGGAAGAATAAACTCCCCCACAGGCGGCCGTAAGGCATATTGGCGAAAATATTCGGCAGGGTAATGAAGATCAGGCTCGGTCCTGAGGTCTGATCCACCCCATAGGTAAAGCAGGCGGGGAAAATGATCAGTCCTGCGGTAATTGCCACGAAAGTATCCAGTACCACAACTCTGACGGACTCTCCCATCAGAGAATGATCCTTGCCGATGTAGCTTCCAAAGATCGCCATGGCACCAATGCCAAGGCTTAAGGTAAAGAACGCCTGATTCATGGCACCTACCAGTGTAGATACCACACCGACTTCCTGCATACGTCCAAAATCAGGTACCAGATAGAACTTCAGACCTTCCTTTGCGCCCGTCATGAAGAAGCTATTGATGGCAAGTACTACCATAATGGCAAGCAGTGCGATCATCATGACTTTCGTCACGCGCTCCAGACCGTTCTGCAGTCCACCGGCACACACAACGATACCAATGATCACCACCAGTACCATCCAGAACATCATGACCCCCGGATCTGCCAGCATCCGGGGAAACTGTTCCGCTACCGCATCCGCGGAAAGCCCGGAAAGTTTACCGGCAGCCGTCATATAAAAATAGTGTAACATCCAGCCTGCCACCGTTGTGTAGAACATCATCAGCAGATAGCAGCCTGCCAGTGTAAAATATCCGTGGATATGCCACTTCTGTCCAGGCTTCTCCAGTGCCTGGTAAGCCTTTACGGGACTTTTCTTACTTGCTCTTCCCACAGCGAACTCCATGGTCATAATCGGCAGACCAAGGATCACCAGGAAGATCAGATAAAATAGTACAAATGCGCCACCGCCGCCCTGGCCGGCCATGTACGGGAACTTCCATACATTCCCGATGCCAATGGCACAGCCGGCAGACAACAGTATAAAGCCTAAACGGGATTTCAGATTCTCTCGTTCCATTATGCGAGCTGACCCTCCAGTACTTTGGACGCTTCCGCGATCGCTGCGGGAATGCCTGCGGGATTCTTACCGCCGGCCTGCGCCATATTCGGGCGTCCGCCGCCGCCACCGCCTACCAGCGCGGCAATTCCCTTGATCAGGTTGCCCGCATGGGCGCCGGCCTTTACAGCACCGTCCGTTGCCATAGCGATCATATTTACCTTACCGTCCTGTGCGGAAAGCAGAACAACAACGCCTTCGCCAAGCTTATCCTTGAGCTGGTCGCCCAGGTCTCTCAAGCCATTCATATCCACACCGTCTACGCTGGTTGCCAGAAGTTTCGTACCCTTCACTTCCACCACCTGATCGAGTACATCGCCCAGTGCAGATTGCGCCATCTTTGCCTTCAGGGATTCATTCTCTGCATTCAGTGCCTTCAGCTCTGCCTGCATATGCTGGATCTTCTCGGTCAGGGCTGCAGGAGTTGCCTTGGCTGCTGCAGCTGCCTTATTGAAGCTCTCTTCCATTGCCTGATAGTATGCCATGACATTGGCACCGGTCAGTGCTTCAATTCTTCTGACGCCGGCTGCGACACCGCTCTCGGACAGGATCTTGAAATAGCCGATCTCTCCGGTGTGCTTTACATGGGTACCACCGCACAGTTCCCTGGAGAAATCTCCCATAGATACCACGCGGACGGTCTCACCGTATTTTTCACCAAACAGAGCCATAGCTCCGCTCTTCTTCGCATCTTCGATGTTCATGACATCGGTAACGACTGCAATATCCTCTGCGATCTTCTCATTGACCAGAGCCTCTACCTTCGCAAGCTCTTCCGCAGTCATAGCCTGTCCATGGCTGAAGTCGAAACGGGTTCTTGCGCCGTCCTGGTAGGAACCCTGCTGTTCTACATGATCGCCCAGTACGATCTGCAGTGCCTTCTGTAACAGATGGGTTGCGGAGTGGTTCTTGCAGACACTCTTTCTATTGTCGGTATCTACAGCAAGCTCTGCAGTATCATTTACGGATACGCTGCCGGATACGACCTTACCCACATGTCCGATGCGTCCGCCTGCGATCTTCACAGTCTCAGTCACTTCAAAAGTACCGTTTTTCGTGCGGATCACGCCAAAGTCACCCTTCTGTCCGCCCATGGTAGCATAGAACGGAGTCACATCCGTGATCAGGGTACCGGTCTCTCCCTCATTTAAGGTATTCACCAGTTCGGTCTCGGATGCCAGTCCCACTACTTTACCTTCTGCGGTCAGAGTATCATAACCCACAAAATCGCTGGTGATCTTGTCATCCAGTCCATCGAACACACCTGCTGCGGTAGTCAGCTTCTGAGAGAAGTTCTGTCCTTCTCTTGCCTTCTGCTTCTGCTCTTCCATGGCAGCGGCGAAGCCTTCCTCATCCACAGTCAGATTCTCTTCCTGCGCCAGCTCTACGGTCAGCTCCAGAGGGAATCCGAAGGTATCGTATAAGTAGAATGCGGACTTGCCGTCGATCTCCTTTTTACCTTCACTTCTCTTCTGCTCCAGAATCTTCTGCAGCTCCTTCATGCCGTTCTCCAGAGTGCTCTCGAAGCGGGCGATCTCTTTCTGCAGCTCGCTTAAGACGAACTCTCGGTTCTTCTTCATCAGAGGATAGCTCTCTGCATAGATCTCATCAATATACATAGCAGCAATATGCAGTAACTGCTCTGTAGTCATATTTAAAGTGCGTCCGTGTCTTACTGCACGACGGATCAGACGACGGAGAATATAGCCGGCACCGGTATTGGAGGGAAGCAGCTTCGCCTCATCACCGATCAGCATCACTCCGGTACGCAGATGGTCTGCCAGAATACGCATGGATCTGGTCAGCTTCTCATCCGCATTGTATTTCACACCGGAAACCTCTTCAATGTAAGCGATCACCGGAGAAAACAGGTCTGTCTGGTATACATCTCTGGTACCGTTTAAGAATGCCAGAATACGCTCCAGTCCCCAGCCGGTATCTACGTTCTTCTGCTTTAAAGGAGTCAGATGACCGTCATGATGCTTCTCATACTGCATGAATACATCATTACCCAGCTCGGTGTATTTGCCACAGTCACAGCCGGGGCCGCAGTTCGGTCCGCAATCCGGTCTGTCAGCGATATAGAACATCTCACTGTCGGGACCGCAGGGGCCGTATTCCAGTCCCCACCAGTTATCATCAGCGGGCAGATAATATACGTTTTCTTTTTTGAATCCGGAAGCGATACGATACTGTGCGCCTTCCTCGTCTCTGGGGGCATTCTCATCACCGGCAAATACAGTGGCAGCCAGATGATCCGCATCAAATCCGAACACCTGGGTCAGCAGTTCAAAACTCCACTGGCAGCGTTCCTTCTTAAAATAATCACCAAGGCTCCAGCTTCCCATCATTTCAAAGAATGTTGCGTGAGATGAGTCTCCAACAGATTCTATATCATTAGTTCTAACACATCCTTGTACGTTACATAATCTTTTACCTAAAGGGTGTTTTTCTCCTA
>ERZ773131.1778-NODE-1778-length-14859-cov-59.838422_pt1 | contig 14859 bp, 14 predicted proteins | sample MGYA00511082_ERZ773131 | MGnify/ENA primary metagenome ERZ773131 (study PRJEB29015, sample SAMEA2737813) | human gut metagenome | biome: human gut; feature: human-associated habitat; material: faeces | place: China | collected 2012 ... | reverse complement strand
AGCCGTCGGAGCGGTGCTTAAGCCGTAAGGCGGGAATTGTGCGGTGTTGCCTTTACAACTTTCCACTCCCGCTGCCGGACCTGCAGTTTTTTCCGCGTTACTCGAAGAAGTACTCCCAATCCTGATACGTCGCATTCACTTCAACTGCGTTTACCTGCGGGTACACGGTGCCGCTGCCGGATTTTGCCGTCAGCAGAATTTGCCCCACACCGTTGGAAATGGTGATAGGCACCTCGTAACTGTCGCGGTCGGTGGGCAGGTAGAAATCGCCCTGGTTGGTGTCGCGTTCCGCGGCGGCGCAGAGTTCGTTTTCCGTCGCACAGGTCACATGCAGGAACTGCCGGTCAAACGGGTGGTCCATGCTGTCAGAGCTGACCAGCCCATAGTGCAGCGTTACATCCGCCACACCGCAAAAATCCGCGTCCGCCGCCGTTACGGTCACCAGCACAGTGCCATCTTCCTGCAGGGTGGCAGCGGTCGTGGTTTCCACGTTCAGATTGTTATCGGTTCCGGTGCGCTCCCAGAAAAGGTGCATGCCGCCGGACTGGAAGGTGTTTGCCACCGGCTGCCAGTAACGGTACAGCTCCCGGTAGAACCACCAGTTGGCGTTGCGGCTCCACCGCTCCGGCGGGGCCACCTTGGGGCTGGGGGTCACGACAATGTCAAAATTCCCCTGTTGGAAGGTTTGCAGGTACGCCAGGCGTTGGCGATCCCCCAGGGCATGGATGATGTAATCCGTGCCGGTAGGCTGCAGCTGGCCAGTCATGGCTTCCAGCGCGCTGGAATAGGTGCCAAACAGCCGCTTGCCCGCCGTCAGTTCCTTTTCGGTTGCCAGCTTTTCGGCCTGGTCGCCGATCCAGCCGCCCAGCTCCGGCACAAAGGTATAGCCCTCGTGCCCGCCAATGCGGGTCTGCACCTGCCCGGCCATGCCGACGGCCAGCACAGCGGCCCCCAGCACCGCACAGCCTGCGGGCACAATGTGCGCTGCAACCTGCGGAAAGCTTACCTTTTGGCAAACCAGCAGCACCGCTTTGATGATACACGCCGGGGCCAGTACGGCAGCCAGTGCCGCCGCGCCGCCCGTGGGCCCATTGTTGGAGGCACTGACCATGCCGTACAGCAGGTTCCACAGCACCATGCCCAGTGTCAGGGCAAAGCCCCCGGCCGCCAACACAGCAGAGCGTTTGCTGCGGCAGACAAAAATACCGATGGCAAACGCCAGTGCCGCCGCAAGGCAGAACACTGCCACGCCCGGCCAGTGCAGGTCTGCCACGCTGCACACCCGGTCGCTGAGGGTATTGCCGTAATACCAAGTCTGGTAAGCGCTGGTTCCGCGGGTCTGGCGCAGCCAGGCCAGCGGGTGCCCCCAGCTGATGAGCAGCACCGAAACGCCAAGCCCCACCACACTGGTAACGATGTAGCGCAGTGTCTGCACCACAATTTTACCGATGGAACTGCGATACAGCCGGATGAGATACAGCCCATACCCCAGCGCAATGGAAATATAGGCAGCGCCGCCCATATCATTGCTCCAAGGCACAAAAAAGCCTGCGGCAAAGGGCACCAGCACCGCCGGGGCCAACAGCCGCCTGCTTGTATCCTGCTGCCAGAAATGCAGTCCCAGCAGGATGACCAGTACCGCCAGTGTTAAAGCGGCGGAGCGCATCATGCGGGCGCTGTTGCCGTTGGCGGCGGCATAGCTCAGCAGGGTGTTCACCTGACCGGCAAACGGCAGGTTTGCCCCCTGCACATAGGCAAAAAACACGCTGCACAGCGCCAGCGCTGCCGCGCGGGCCGCACGGGCAGTGCCGATGACCATCAGGCAGACTGCCAGCACCAGCAGCTCAAAATAGAACCAGGTGCAAAAGTTTGTGGCAAACATGCTGCGGCCAAAGCTGTTGCCCAGCACCAGCAGCAGACCGCCCACGCTGTACAGCTCGCCCGCACCAAGGTAGACGGTAAAATCACGATAAGGTACCTGCCCGGCCAGCAGGTGGCGCACCGGGTTATAATTCTGGAAGTCGCCGTTCATGATCTCGTACCCGATCTCATAATTGGCGGCAAGACCGCGCACTGCGGCAAGCCCGGCCAGCACCAGCAGCAAAAACAGCCACGGTGCTGCGCGTTTGAGCTTTTGTTTTGCTGTCTGCATCAGCGGTAAAGGCCCTCCAGCTCATCCAGCTTTTTCTTCATTTCTGCACGCACGCTGGGTGGGTCCAGAATTTCGATCCCTGTGCCAAAGCCGGCCACCCAGCCGTAAAACCGGGGGCTGACCTGCACATTTACCACCACATTAAAGTGGTCGCCATCCGGGTTGCGCACCAGGGTAACCCCCGTGCCAAACCGGTCGATCATCGCCCCGGCCAGGCGGTTTTCGCACCGCATGGTCACTTTGCGCACCGGGCCGTTGAACATATCAAACATCTGCTGCATATACTGGTTTACGTCAAATTCGGCGTATTCCTCAGCACCTTCACGTTCGGTATCCGGCAGCAGCTCCACCTTGCGCATTTTATCCACGCGGTAGTGCTTCAGACGGCCTTCGGTATAGGCGATCATATAATAGTTTCCGTTTTCCCACACCATCACCCAGGGGCTGACGGTGTACAGCTGGCCTTCATGACGGGGCACCATCTGCTTTTGCAGGTCCCAGTCACAGTATTTGAACCGCACCTGGTTGCCCGCGGTGATGGCGCTGTGCAGGGTATCCACGCTGTAAAGGATCTTTTCCTCCTGGCTTTTCACCCGGCCGGAAACCAGCACCTTGCGGTCCAGCTCCTCCTGGCGGTAGCGGGAGGTGAACCGTCCCAGCTTTTCGATCAGCACCTTGCTTTTGCGCGCGGTGATGAACTTGCTGGCATACACAGCGTCCACCAGCAGTTTCAGCTCCGCCAGTTCAAATGGGGTATCCACCATATAATACCCGCCCCCGCGGCCGCGCTGCTGCACGATCTCAAAGGGGGTATCCGGCATTTCGTTCAGGGTCTGGATATCGTCATACACGCTTTTGCGCTCTGCCACAATGCCGCGCTCTTTCAGCAGTTCTACCATGCGCGGCACACTGATGGGGTGCTTTTCGTCGGTTTCCCGCACAAAAATTTCCAACAACGTAAGCAGCTTTAATTTCTGTCCTTCTTTACGGGGCATAAAGGCCGCCTCCCTTCCGGCAAAACAGACCGGCTTCCCGGTTATTTTTTATCAAATGCCTTGCGGCGCTCGGTGGAAAGGCGGAACATTTTTTCCAGCCCTTCGCGGTCGTCATCCACCAGTTTCTGGCGCATGGTGGCAAGTGCATCACTGAACATATCGATCTCACTAATCAGGTTATCCTTGTTCCACAAGAACAGCTCCGCCCACATTTTATCGTTGATGTGCGCAATGCGGGTCAGGTCGCGGAAAGAGTCCCCGGTATACTTGGCAAGCTCGGTGTTATCGCTGGCGCACATCAGGCTGACGGCAATGGCATGGCACAGCTGGCTGACATAGCCGATCATGTGGTCATGCTCTGCCGGGCTGAGCACGCTAATGCGGGCAAACCCCAGTGTGCGGGCCAGGGTACGGCACCATTCAATGGCTTCCGGGGTGTTTTTTTCGGTGGGGGTAATGATAAAGTTTGCCGGGGCAAAGTTTACCTCGGCACTGTGGGCCACGCCGCTGGTCTCACGGCCGGCCATGGGGTGGCTGGCAATGAACTCCACGCCCTCCGGCAGCATCTGCTGCACCGGCTCCACCACGCCGCGCTTTACGCCGGAAACATCGGTTACCAGCGTGCCGGGGCGGACCAGGTGGCCGTACCGCTTGACCCATTCCAACAGCACAGTGGGGTACAGGCCAAAGATGATGTAATCCGCGTTCTGCACCAGGTCGTCAAAGTTTTCGTTGCGGCCCTCGCAGATATAGGCGTGTTCCAGCGCATAATCCAGCGTGCTCTGGCTGTGGGTAATGCCGGTCACGCGGTAGCCTTTCTGGCTGAGCACCTGGGCATATTTGCCGCCCAGCAGGCCCAGGCCCACAATTAAAAACGTTTTGCTTTTATCCATCCCGTCCATTTTGCTTTCACCCCTGATTTGTTACATGGGCCCCCAGGCCCTTGATGACCTCAAAGAAATCCGGCCAGCTTTTGTTGACCGCGTTGGCCCCCTCGATGACCGCCGGCTGGCCTGCGGCCAGGGCAGCAACGGCCATTGCCATTACAATGCGGTGGTCGTTATGGCCGTTCAGCGGCGCCGTGGGCTTGTGCAGGGCGCAGCCCTCAATTGTCAGGGTATCGCCGTCCGCTTTTACCGTGCCGCCCATCTTGGCAAGCTCTTCCTGCATAGCGGCAATGCGGTCACACTCTTTAATGCGCAGCCGCCCGGCGTTGCGGATGATGGTGGTGCCGCTGCAGAAGCACCCCAGTGCGATGAGCACCGGGCCAAGGTCTGGGCAATCGGCCAGGTCGATCTCCACCGCCTTCAGCAGGCTGCGATGGAAGGTCACATGGCTGCCGCTGCGCTCAAACTTTGCGCCGCACTGCTTTAAGATATCCAGGATCACCCGGTCTCCCTGGTGGGAACCGGAGGGCAGACCCGTTATCGTAATGCCGCCCACAGTGCTGCCCAGCACGGCCAAAAACGCCGCCTGGCTGTAATCGCCTTCAACATCCATGTCTGCTGCCGCATAATGCTGCGGCGCTGCCACTTTGTAGGTGGCGGAGCCATCCTTGCGGGCGCGGACCGAAACTTTAACGCCAAATTTCTGCATCGCGTCTGTGGTCAGGTCCACATAGCTGCGGCTTTCAAAGGGAGCGCGCACCTCAATGGTGCTAGGGGCTTCCATCAACGGGGTGGCAAACAGCAGCCCGCTGATGAACTGGCTGGACACATTGCCCGGCAGCGTAAAGGTACCGGGGCACAGGCGGCCAAAAATCGTAATGCCCTGTTCGTTCTGTTCAAAACGCAGCCCCTGGCGCTCAAACAGCTGGGCATAAATTTCCTGCGGGCGCTGCATCAGGCGGCCTGCGCCGGTAAAGCGCACTTTTTGGGCCGTCAGGCTGAACAGCGGCAGGATAAACCGCAGTGTGCTGCCGCTTTCGTTGCAGAACACCGGGCGGGTAATGGTGGCAAAACCGTCCGCATTGCCGCGGCCGGTAATGGTCAGCTCATGCTCGCCCCGCTCCACCTTGGCCCCCAGCTGCTGGGCAGCCCCCAACGTGGCCAGAATATCCTGCGAAAATTCCACATTGCCAATGTGGCTGGTACCGGCGGCCAGGGCCGCGCACACCACAGCGCGGTGTGCCGCGCTTTTGCTGGGCGGCACGGCAGCGGTTCCGGCCAGGCGGCCCGGTTCAATGGCTGCAACGGTTGCTTCCACGGTGTTCCCTTCTTTCGTGCCGTTCAGGCATCAAATGTTGTTTCAAACGCCTGCACGGCGGTTTCTACTGTGTTTTCCAGGCGGCCGGTGTTATCCACCGCGGCATCGGATGCTGCGCGGTAAAGCGGCATCCGCTCGGCTTCCATCTTGCGCAGGGCGTCCAGCCCGGTGGAAAGCGGCCGCCCGCCGGTTGCCAGCCGTTCGACCGGGCGCTGCACCCACAGCACAGGGCCGTTCTGGCGCAGGGCGCGGGCGTTGCCCGGTGTTTTGATCACCCCGCCGCCGCAGGCGATGACCTGCCGTGTCTGCTTGCTGATCTCCGCCACAGCCTGAGATTCGTACTTGCGGAACGATGCCTCGCCTTCACGCGCAAAGATATCCGGGATGGGCATTCCGGTGTTTTTCTCGATCACTTCATCCAGATCCACATAGGTTTTGCCCAGTGTTTTGGCCAGGGCACGCCCGATGGTGGACTTGCCGCAGCCCGGCATTCCGATGATGGCCACGTTGGAAAGATCTCGCTTGAGCTTGCGGTGGGTGTCAGCGATCACAGCTTCCGGCAGCTTTTGGCCGGTAAAGTGCTCCGCCGCGTACACTGCCTGCGCCACCAGCATCTCGAACCCACAGTAAGCGGGCACGCCAAGTTCCTCCGCACGGAGCAAAAGTTCGGTGCGGAACGGGTTATAAACGCAGTCCAGCACGGCTTCCAGCTTGGGGAAGGCATGCAGGTCCAGCAGGCAGCTGCCGTTATTGGGGTACATGCCCGCCGGGGTGGTGTTGATAATGATATTGATTTCCGGGTGCTGCTGGGCTTCCTCATAGGTCAGGGCACCGTCCTTGCCGGTTCGGCTGGCGGTCAGCACCTGTTTGGCTCCGGCGTCCTGGCAGACAGCCGTGACGGTGTTGTGGGTGCCGCCGGTGCCCAGCACCAGCACCACAGCCCCGGCAAACTTCACGCCGTGGCAGCGGGCCAGGTAGGCAAATCCGGTATAATCCGTATTATAGCCATACAGCTTGCCATCCCGGTTGACCACGGTGTTCACTGCGCCGATGACCGCCGCACGTGGTTCCACCTCATCGCAATATGGGATGACCAGCTTTTTGTACGGGATGGTAACATTGATGGCTTTGAACGCCTTTGCCTGCATAAAGGCATGGGCTTCTTCCTCCGTGGGCAGCGGATGCAGCTCATAGGAATAGCCGCACACGGCCTCATGGATGATTTTGGAATAGCTGTGGCCCAGTTTGGCTCCGATCAGACCGTATTCCATGTTGCGCTTCCTTTCTGTTTGCTTCAGCTGTATTACTTTTGCCCCAGCGTACCGTAACGCACGGTCAGCAGGTCCAGCACGGCAAATGCTGCCAGGGTGTTCTGCACCACAGCAGCACGGGGCACAATGCAAGGGTCGTGCCGGCCCTTGATCTGCAGTTTTGCATCTGCCTTGGCGATATAATCCACGGTATCCTGTTCTTTATAAATGCTGGGGGTGGGCTTTACCGCCGTGCGGAACACAATGGGCATGCCGTTGGCAATGCCGCCGTTGATGCCGCCGTTTTTGTTGGTGGTCGTTACCACTTTGCCGTCCCGCATGGTAAACGGGTCGTTTGCCTGGGAGCCGCGCAGGTCCGCAAAGGCAAAGCCCGCGCCAAACTCAATGCCTTTGACAGCGGGGATGGCAAACGCTAGGTGGGCGATCTCACTTTCCACACTGTCAAAGAACGGTTCGCCGATGCCCGCGGGCACCCCGGTGATGACAGTTTCCAGAATACCGCCCACGCTGTCGCCCTCGGCCCCGGCTGCGCGGATGGCTGCCTGCATGGGGGCTTCTTTTTCAGGGTCCAACAGGGCAAAATGGCCCGGCTGTGGTTCCGCCATAATCAAACCGGCAGAGCTGGAAAGTGGAGCATCCTCCACCCCGGCACAGCGGGCAATGTGGGTATACACCTTAATACCGCGCTGTGCCAGAATGTGCTCACAGATCGAACCCGCAGCCACGCTGGCTGCGGTGATGCGGCCGGAAAAGTGGCCGCCGCCGCGGGCATCCTGCCAGCCTTCATATTTGGCATATGCCGTGTAATCCGCGTGGCCGGGGCGCAGCAGATCCGCCGTTTTTGCATAATCTCCGCTGCGGGTGTTGGTGTTGCGGATCATCATGGTGATGGGGGTGCCGGTGGTATGGCCGTTGACCACACCGCTCAAAAACTCCACCACATCCGGCTCGGTGCGGGCGGTGGAAAGCCCATCTCCGCGGGCGCGGCGGCGGTCCATCCGCTCGGCGATGTACGCTTCATCCACCGGCAACCCCGCGGCCAGGCCGTCCAGCACAGCGCCGATGGCGGCACCGTGGCTTTCGCCAAAAATGGTCAGGCCCAATGCATTGCCAAAGGTATTTTTCATCGGCTCAGTCCTCGTTTTCCTTGATGCCAAGCAGGGCGGGCAGTTCGGTCATGGGGATCTTATCGGCGCGCCAGCAGCCCAGGCCGGGCACCTTGATGACGGTAATGGTGCTGCCCGCGCTCTTTTTGTCGTGCTGCATATAGCTCAGCACCTTATTTTTGTCCACACCCGTGCGGGTGGGCAGGCCCAAAGTGCGGTAGATGGCGCGGGTGCGGCGCACAAGGGATTTATCCTCGATCATAGGCAGCATGCCAAGCGCCACGCACTCGCCATGGAACAGGCCGTTGGTGCGGCGGCCGCGCACCCCCTTGACAGCCTCAATGCCATGGCCGATGGTATGGCCAAAATTCAGGCAGGCGCGCTGGCCCTGCTCGTGCTCATCGTTTTCCACCACGTTCTTCTTCACGCGCAGGGAACGGTAGATGATGCGCTCAATATTTTCTTCGGGGTGTTCACACTCAAACAGGGCAAACAGCTCCGGGTCAGCAATCAGACCCGCCTTGATGGCCTCCGCCAGGCCGTTGACAAAGTGGCGGCGGGGCAGCGTTGCCAGGGCATCAAAATCCACCAGCACCACCTTGGGCTGCCAGAAAGCGCCAACAATGTTTTTGGTTTCGCCCAGGTCAATGGCGGTTTTGCCGCCAATGGAGGAATCGATCTGGGAAAGGGTGGTGGTGGGGCAGTTGACAAAATCAATGCCGCGCATATAAGATGCCGCGCAGAACCCGCCCAAATCCCCCACAACGCCGCCGCCGACGGCCACCAGCAGGTCCTTGCGGGTCATGTTGAACTCCAGCATGGCCTGCAGCACCTGGCCATACACTTTCAGGCTTTTGCTGGCTTCGCCCTGGGGCACAGTGTACACCATTCCATTGGGGCACTGGGCCAGCACGGTCTGGGCATACTGCTCCGGTACGCCGGAATCCGTCAGGATAAACACCTTGCGGTTGGCAACATTGGCAAACTGGTACAGGTTGGCCAGGCACCCGCTTTTCAGGATGATATCATAGCTGCGGCTGCCAAGCTGCATGGTCAATTTCATAACAATTCCTCCCGTGTTTTTCCGTCATTTACAGGTCAAATACACCCAGTATCCGCACCGTGCGGCACACGTTTTCCAGCTCATGCACCAGCTTGGCGCAATCGTCCGTTGCGGCATTGGCCGGGCAGACAAGCTGAACATAAAAATAATATTCAAACTGAACATGGGGCAGCGGACGGCTTTTGATGGTTTCCATGTTAAAGCCGCGCTCGCCGATGATCTGGATCACCCGCGCCAGCCGCCCCGGCTTGTGGTCCACCGTAAACAGCATCGAAAGCCGCTGCCCCGGTGCGGCGGCGATCGGCTGCCGCTGGGCGCCCTCTTTTTCAATCACAATAAAGCGGGTGGTGTTGTCGCCGTCCTCGTTCACGCCCTCGGCCAAAATCTGCAGCCCGTACAGCTTGGCTGTTTCGGCGGAAGCGATAGCTGCCAGGGTTTGGTCGCCCTGTTCCGCCACATAGCGGGCGGCATCCGCTGTGTTGCCCCAGGCTTTGGTGGCAAAGTGGTGCAGTTTCAAGAATGGCCCACTCTGCGCCAGCGCCTGCTGGTGGCTGATGACCGTTTTGATCTCGCTCAGCTGCGCGCCCGGCAACGCCAGCAGGTCCTGCCGGATGGGCAGGTCGCACATGCGGGCTACTTTCAGGCCGGGGTGGGCATACAGCAGGTCCAGCACAGCGGAAACATCGCCCGCGTTGGAATTTTCAAACGGCAGAACGCCGCAGTAAGCATCGCCCCGCTCCACGGCTTCCACCACCTCGTTCCAGGTGGAGTATGCCTGTGCCTTGGCAAAGGGGAACAGCTGACGCAGCGCAATGTGGGACCACGCGCCCTCCACCCCCTGGTAGGCGGCAACATCCTGCCCAATCAGAACATGCTGGTACGCGCGGGAAACCGCCAGCGCTTTTTTCAAAAATTCGCGGTAATAGGGCTGAAGTTCCGAGTTCTGCACGCGGGCGGTATTCTTTTCCAGCACAAGGGCTTCGCGTGCCGGGTCAAACACCTGTTTGCCGGTGTGCGCCTTGTACTGTGCCACCTGGCCCACTGCCTGCATACGCTGTTCAAACAATGCGGCCATCTTTGCGTCGATCTCGTCAATCTGCGCACGGGCCTGCTGCAACTGATCCATAGACAGGTTCCTCACATTCCATGGTTATTCATATTTTACTATACTATAAAACGGTCTGTATCGCAATAGGGCACCATCAAAAAAAGCAAAAAAGCAGGGCCGAAGCCCTGCTTTTTGATTGAAAGAATAGCGAATAAAGAATAATGAATAATTTTGGTGGACCGCGGCGCGCAGCGCCGCTCAGAAAACATAAACTTCCTGCCATTCTTTTATGCGTGCCCGCAGCCTGATATCTCAATCCGTGCCGCAGGCACACCTTCATTTTTCTTTATTCTTTATTACTTTTTAATTTCTTTTCCTCTTCCCTCGCCTTCCGCACCAGATCCTCAAAGCTTGGCATGGGGGTAAAGATGCGGTGGTAGGGGTTTTCCGGCATGGGGGCCGGCTTTTTTACCGGGCGGTAGCGCATCACTGCTGCCCCACGGTGGAAACGGCACCCGCGGTCAAGATGTTCCACAGGGCATCATAGGTTTCGCTTTCCAGCGCGGTTTTGTCGGTATAATACGCGCGGCGGCCTATGTAGGTGTTTTTCATGATGTCCTGGTTTTCGCCCTGGAGGTCATCCACCATCGTCAGGCCGGTGTAGGTGCCCAAATCCAGACCGGTCAGAGCCGGGCAGTCCGTCCAGCGGTAAACCATCTTGGTCCAGTCCACGATCACATTATCATTTTCATCCACATTCTCCGTGTCGGGCATGGTGCCGTCCAGGTACTGCAAATCGCCGGTGGTTTCCGCAAACTGTTGCGCGTAATCGGTATCCTGCATGATAAAGATGTAAGGCCCATCCTCACTGGATAAATCCGCCGAAAGCCGGGTCACATCAGCCATCTGGGTGTATGCATCGGTGTTTTCGCTCTCGGAATCAAAATCCAGGTTATACTGCACCAGCTCCACTACCACCTTGCCGTCGCCATTGCGGTCATCACAGTAGGCGGCCAGCGTGTTTTCCAGGGCCGTCACCGTATCTGTCGGCAAGTTGCTGCTGCCCACATAGCCAACGCGGTAGTCCGGCCGCACCCGGGTAACAACATCGTGCACCATCCACACCACCAGCACCACGGCGATGACCGCAATGCCAACGTACAGCTTGTGGTAATACCACCAGTTGGCAGCTTTTTCCTGTTTGGTATATTCTTTTTTCGATTCGGGCGTTTCATACTGTTCAACGCTGTCTTTTGTGACCCATGCCATCTTAAAAACTCTCCTAATCTTTTTAACGTAAGTGATATTATACCATAAATTCATGTTGGAATTGTAAAATTATTTTGACCATCCCGTGCCCGCTGCCTTGCATAACCCGCTAAAAAACGCTATGATAAACTTGTAATATTGTAAGCAGGGCTGCAAAAGCTGCGGCAGCGCACTGCCGCCCAGTCCGCTTCCCCCCAATTAAGGCAACACCGCACAATTCCCGCCTTGCGGCTTAAGCACCGCTCCGGCAGCTGCGGCACGGCATCTGCGTTGCCAAAATGCTCGATAAGACATCCAGTATTATCTGCGCTTTTGGCTTGGCATCTGCCGCACCTCGCTCGCCGTATCGGCACTTAGAATTATGCGGTATTGCCTTAAAGACACAGAAAGGTCATTTTTGAATATGGCAATGGAAGACAAAAACCCCCCCGTGCAGCCCGATGCTGTGGAGGCGACCGAAACCCGCGGACGCAAAGTTGGCGCGGCCCGCTTTTTTGAGCTGCTGGGGCGCGATTTGTGGCCACTTTATAAAGCCAGTATTTTGTGCGTGCTGGGCTTCGCCCCCGGCTATGCCGCTGTTTTGTTCAGCACTATGGCCGCCAGCCTGCCGCTGTGCCTGCTGTCCGGCGCTGTAGGCGGGCTGATTGCCGCACCTGTTTTTTGCGGCATGCTGGATACCATCCTGCGCGCTCTGCGCGATGAACCCGGCTACTGGTGGCACACCTACCGCATGGCCTGGAAGCAAAACTGGCGCGAAAGTCTGCTGCCCGGTGCCGGGGCGGGGTTTTGCCTTGGGCTGTGGGCCTTTTTGCTGTACGCCCTGCCTGATCTGGAAAACGTGCCTATCTCGGTATGGATCTGCATGGTGCTTGGCATCTTCTTTTTGCTGGTGTTCTGCCTGTATCTGTTTGCGCAGGTGGTTCTGGTCAGCGTGTCCCAGGCGGAGCGGCTGAAAAACGCCGCGCTGTTCATGATCGGATTTTTGCCGCGCACCCTGGCAGCCGGGGCAGTGCTCTGCATCTATTGGGGCGTAATGCTTGCCTGGATGCCCTACACCATCCCGGTGGTGTTGATTCTGGGTTTCTGGCTGCCCTGCACCCTCGCTTTGCAGATCATCTATCCGGCACTGGATAAAGCGTTCCACCTGGAAAAGACCATCACCGCCCGGCGCGAGGATGAGATCAACGACCTGATGGAGCAGCACGGGCACACTTCCGTTTGATACCAACCAGATAAGGCGGCAAACCTATGGAAAGTAAGAACACTTTTATTCTGCATGAAACCGAAGCGTTTATGCGGGGCGAGCTGGATAACGTTACCGTTGCCCACGGGCGCATTGTGCTGGACCTTGTCTCCGGCGGGTATGTGCCCTATGGGTGCTACACCAGCCCCGCCGTACCGCTGCCCACCTTTGACGCCCTGCGCGTGAGCTGGAACGCCGGCACCCCGCCGGGAACTGCCGTGGAAGCCCAGGCCCGCGTGATGGTGGACGGCAACTGGACCAGCTGGTCCAGCTTTGGCCGCTGGAGCCCCTATCTGGAGCGCGAAGGCGCAGCCCCCGTGACCAAAGGCGCTGTAAACCTGCTGCCGGACAGCCTTGTGCTGGACAGCAAAACCGCCACCCAGGCCCAGCTGCGCATCTACCTGTATACCAAAGACGAACACACCACCCCTTCCGTCAGCCTGGTGGGGGTCAGCGTGCGAGCGGTAGATGTGATCCCCGCGGGCGGGCGGCCCATCAACGCACGCCTGCACCTGATGCCCTATGCCGTTGCACGGCGCGCCCCGGCGCTGCAGCCCGTTATGGACCTTGCCATCTGCCTGGCCAGCCTGACCAACCGCTGGGGCGCAGATATCCTGCCCGAAGAATTTGCCCTTGCCATGCGAGACTGCCGCAGTACTGACGCTGAGCGTAATTTAAGCTTTGCCGCCGCCGCCGCCGGGTGCTGGGGGTTCCCCTGCTGGGCCTGCTGGGGCAACCTTGCCTTGCTGCGCAGTGAGGTACGCGCTGGGTACGGCGTGATCGTGGGGCTGGAATCCACCCCCGCACAGCAGGCCGCTGGAATGCCGCCGCTGCGCTATGCGGCACTAAGGGGCTTTCGCCAGGGGGCACAGCCTGCCGCCCTGTTGGTGGATCCCTATGCCGCAGCGGAAGATTTTGCCACCGAAACCGAGCTTTTGCTGGACGACTTTTTGGTTGCCTGGAACAACACCGCCCTGTGCATGCGCAAGCGTGACCCGGACGGTGCCCTGCCCGGCTGCCCAGCCCGCACCTCCGCCTGGCTGCGCCGGGTGCCCAAGGTTGCACCGGATCTGTTTGCCATGTACATCGGCAGTACCCAGCACGTTCTGCCGGATGATTTCTGCGCTGCACTGCCTGCCCCAGCTGCACCCGCCGCGCCGGAAGAAGCTCCGGCAGAAGATGCCGCCCCCACCGATGCACCGGATACTCCAGATTCCCCGGCCGAAATCCCCGTTCCGCAGGAGACTGCCTCCCAGGCAGCACCGGTACATGGCGGCATTCTGGCGTGGTCCACATTGGATGAGCACCCCCATGCCACCACTGCGCACCGCCAGTTCCACTATGTTACCCCGGAACAGGGCTGCATCCGGCTGGCCGTTCCCCCGCCGCCGGGTACCCGCGCAGAACCGCGCAAGTACACCGTTTACGCCATCGAACCTTCCGGCTCTATGCTGGTGGGCGATGTGATGATTTAAGGCAATACCGCATAATTCTAAGTGCCGATACGGCGAGCGAGGTGCGGCAGATGCCAAGCCAAAAGCGCAGATAATACTGGATGCTGCAAAGGTGAGCGCCGCCAGTGGCGGAAACAGCGAACCGAAGCAGGGGCAGCGGTCGCAGAGTGCGAGGGGCTTTTGCCCCCGAAGCACGATGCGGGTACCGCAACCCGACATTATCGAGCATTTTGGCAACGCAGATGCCGTGCCGCAGCCGCCGAAGCGGTGCTTAAGCCGTAAGGCGGGAATTGTGCGGTGTTGCCTTAAGGCATTTCCCTGCTTTTTCCAATATTTGGTCAGCGGCCGCACAGCTATCTGTCACAATATACCGTAAAAAGGAATGAGCCTCCCCCATGAAAATACCCACATTTGCCCCAAATGCGGCAGCAAAGACATTTTTGTGATCGACGGCCATGCCGATGCTTACGATGCAGGCAACAACATCCCGTATGACCCAACAATTTTCATCTACATTCCGGTAGACCGCTATATTTGTGGTGCCTGCGGCTGCAGCTAAGAATAGCTCCGCCAGGAAGATCTTGAAAAGGCCTGCCATTCCAAGCGGGTGCATGAATAAAATATTTTTTCACATTTCTCAACTTTCCCTCAGAACATTTGCCAACAATCAAAAAGTGCCCATCCCACAACGGCATGTCATCCGCCGCATGTGGGGTGGGCACTTTTTGTTTTGTGATTTTATCGGATCGCGGTATTTCCATCGTTCGGGCATAAAAATTTTCCTGCCGCCGTTGCCCGCGGCTGGGGAATCATTATCTTATGAACAGATTATCCTGCGCATCCAAGCCCCGGCAACTCTGCCTTGATTGCTTCGCTGTCATATTCATTGTCAGGCTCTTTGACCAGCTTGACCTTTTGCCCGACCTCAAAAGGCTTGCTGCCAAAATGGAACTTCAATCCGGTGATCGTGATAAATGCTTTCATAGGGAACCTCCTGCCATTTGCATAAACTGTTGTGTTACCAATCCAACTCGTCCATAGCGTCATCTACGC
>ERZ773131.1772-NODE-1772-length-14907-cov-6.560800_pt1 | contig 14907 bp, 19 predicted proteins | sample MGYA00511082_ERZ773131 | MGnify/ENA primary metagenome ERZ773131 (study PRJEB29015, sample SAMEA2737813) | human gut metagenome | biome: human gut; feature: human-associated habitat; material: faeces | place: China | collected 2012 ... | reverse complement strand
GCACCGGGTCAGCACCCTTGCGGGTGGTCGCGGACTTTACCGCCAGTGGGGAATCACACCCCGCCCTGAAACGAACTTTCTGGCACAGAGTATAGCCCGGCAGGCCGCACTTGTCAAGACCGAATTTTCAATTTGTGCAATTTTTATCAAAGTCATATTTTTCTCCCGGCGGTCTTCGTGCGCCTTGTCCCGCTGCGCGGAATATGGTATCATAAGGCAGCTGTAAAAAATTCAGGAGGTTTTCCATGATTTTCTCGATCCGTGATCTTTCTTTTGAGCTGGGCTCCCTCTTTCTGGAAGGCTGGCTGGCCTTTGCCGCCCGTGTCCTCTGTGCCCTGCTCATTCTGCTGGCAGCATGGCTGGTGCGCCGCTGGCTGACAAAAAAGGGCTTTCCTGCCCTGCTGGCCCGCAGCTGGCACTTTGCCGGTACACCCATCCTGCTGCGCAGCTTTGCCGAGCCGGTCCAGCGCATGTGCACCGCTGCCGGGTTCTATCTGGCTGCCGTCAGCCTGCCCTGGGCCATTCCCGGCCTCTACAAACTGGCGCTAGTGGTCTTTCAGCTGGCCATGACCCTGCTGGTATGCAAGGGCCTGTATGCAGCCTCTGCCCTGGCCGACCTGCTGCTGGCTTCCTGCAGCCCGGAGATCCGCTCCAACAAGACCCTGCTCTCCCTGCTGGACACCAGCTACAAGGTGCTGGTCGTCGTGCTGTGCGTGGCCGCGCTGGCGCAGGAAGTAGGCTTCCCCATTGGCAGCATCGTTGCCGGTGCCGGTCTTGTCGGCCTGACCATCTCGCTGGCCGCGCAGGAAAGTGCCAGCAACCTGTTCTCCGGCATCGTCATCCTGCTGGACAAGCCCTTCTCGGTGGGCGACTGGATCACCGTGGGCGATGTGGAGGGCGAAGTGGTGGACATCAACTTCCGCTCCACCCGCATCCGCTCGCTGGATAAGACCATCAACGTGGTGACCAACAGCAAGATCTGTTCCTCTACGGTGCAGAACGCTGCCCTGCGCACCATGCGGCCCTACAAGTTCAACCTGGGCGTCACCTACGGCACCACCCGCCCCAAGCTCGAACAGCTGATGGCCGACCTGAAAGCCATGCTGGACAAAAGCCCCTACACAAACAAGGGCACCAACATCGTGCAGCTGGTGAGCTTCGGCGATTCCAGCGTCAACATTCTGGTATCGGCATATCTGACCACCAATGCCTACACGGAATTTCTGCAGATGCAGAACGATCTGAACCTGAACATCATGGACATCATGCAGGCGGACGGCGTGGACTTTGCCTTCCCCTCCACCAGCGTGTACATCGAAAAGAAATAAGCGCCCCTGCGCACAGAAAAATGCCGTCCCGGCCTGAACCGGGACGGCATTTTTTGTTATTCGTTTGCGGCTTTATCCAGTTGCACCTCTGCAGCCTCCTGTGCTTCTTCTTCCCGCTGATACTCCTCAAACGCTGACCACAGCGGTGCCACGTTCTTGCCATGGAGCCTGCGGTCGATGTAATTTTTTGTGATCCTTGCCACCGTGCCGGACAGGGCCAGCACACCGATCAGGTTCGGCAGCATCATCAGGCCGTTGAAGGTGTCGGAAAGGTCCCACGCAAGACCCAGCTTCATGGTGGCACCCACCATCACCATGCCCACGAACACGACCTTGTAGCCGACGCTGGCCTTCGTACCAAAAAGATATTCACACGCTTTGGTGCCGTAATGGCTCCAGCCCAGCACGGTGGAGTACGCGAACAGCAGGATGGACACCGCAATGAACTTGGGGCCGTAGTGGCCGAACACCGTGGAGAACGCCTGGCCCACCAGCGCACTGCCCTGCACATCGGAAAGCATGTGGCCGGTATCCAGATCCACAAAGCCGGAGGTGAGCACCACCAGAGCCGTGAGAGTGCAGACAACGATGGTGTCCGCAAAGACCTCAAAGATGCCCCACATGCCCTGCTGCACCGGCTCCCGCACATTGGAAGACGAATGCACCATGACCGACGAACCGAGGCCCGCTTCGTTGGAGAATGCGCCGCGCTTGAAACCCCAGGTGATGGCCTGCGAAACGCCGTAACCCAGAATGCCGCCGCCCGCTGCAGGCAGCGCGAATGCGCCCTTGAAGATGGCTGCAAATGCCGCAGGAATGGCCGTGAAGTGTGCGCCTACCACGATCAGGGCGCCCACAATGTACATGACCGCCATTGCCGGAACGATCTTTTCGGTGACAGCTGCCACACGCTTCAGGCCGCCCAGAATGACCAGCGCAGAAAGGATGACCAATGCAATGCCGGTAACCACATTGGGAATGCTGAACGCAGTGTTCATGTTGCCGGCAATGGAGTTGATCTGGCTCATGTTGCCGATGCCAAACGACGCCAGCACGCAGAAACAGGAGAACAGCACCGCCAGCACCCGGCCCAGGGTCTTGCAGCCTTTCTTTGCGCCCAGACCGTCGGCAAGGTAATACATGGCACCGCCGCTCCACTCACCTTTTTCGTTCTTGCGGCGGTAGAAGATGCCCAGAACATTTTCCGAATAGTTGGTCATCATGCCAAGGATGGCCATGACCCACATCCAGAAGATGGCACCCGGGCCGCCGCTGATGATGGCCGTGGCCACACCCACGATATTACCCGTGCCAATGGTGGCGGCAAGCGCCGTGCAAAGGCTCTGGAACTGGCTGATGGCCATATCCTCCTTCGTGGTATGCGCCGTCACGTTTTTATTGGTGAAGATCGCACCGATGGTGTTCTTCATCCAGTGGCCGAAGCGCCCGAATTGAAATCCCCCGGTCCGCACCGTCATGACCAGACCCGTGCCGAAAAGAAGTGCGAGACCAACAGGCCCCCAGACCACTCCATTGACCGTGCCGTTGATGCTCGTAATGGTTTCCAGCATCCTGTATTCCCCCTCTTTGTAAAAAATGCGGGCAGAACCTTTTGTGGCTCTGCCCGCATTGCAGGATGCTTGATTCCGCACACCGGTGCGGTACCTTTCAGCAGGCAGCCACACCGTTGTGTCCATTTGTTCTTGCCCCGTATTCCTCGCGGATACGTTGCAGACAGGATACCATAAAATCCGCCTCCGTGCAAGAACTCCTTCTGTAAGTTGCTGAATTTTCAGCTGTATTTTGAGGCGGTTGAATTTTTCTTTTGTATGACTTTCTCCCGTTACAGCGCCACATCCAGCGCCATCATCAGCGCAAAGCCCAGCACGATGCTCACCACACCGGCGGGCTCGTCAGCTTCCACCGCCTGCGGGATCATCTCCTGCGCCGTCACGCAGACCATGCACCCTGCCGCCGCGCTCATAAGCCAGGGCAGTGCCGCGCCGACCCACTCGGCCAGTGCAAAGGCCAGCACCGCCCCCAGCGGCTCCACAAGGCCGGACGCTGCCCCGGCCCAGAACGCCTGCCCGCGGGTGCGGCCGCTGTGCACCAGCGGCAGGCTGACCGCTGCGCCCTCCGGGATGTTCTGCAGGCCGATGCCGATGCTCAGCGCCAGCGCCCCGCTGACGGCATCCGGCTCTCCGGTGAGGGCCAGTGCGGCGGCAAGGCCCACCACCATGCCCTCCGGCAGATTGTGCAGCGTCACCGCCAGTACCATGCGGCCGCCGTGCCCGCTCCCGCCTGCCAGCAGCTCCCCTGCCGCCTGCTCCAGCTGCAAAAGGCCCACGGCACCCAGCACCAATGCCACTGAGGGCGCGATCCAGGCCGGGATGGCCTGCTGCCGGGCGCGCTCGATAGCGGGCAGCAGCAGGCTCCACACACTGGCCGCCAGCATGATGCCCGCCGCCATACCGCACAAGATGCGCTGGGTGCAGGGCCGGGCCGTGCGCCGCAGCAAAAACACCCCGGCAGCCCCCAATGCCGTGCACCCCGCCGGGAACAGCAGCACCCAGGCGGTCAATAAGATCTGGTTCAAGATGCATTCCCCCTTTACTTCGGTGTATGTACGCCGGAGCAAAAAGGTGCAGAACGCACGTTTCAGACCACATTTAAGAAAAGCTTGTTCGGAAGAAATTTACAAAGTAATTACAAGCTGGCAAAGATTCTTTTCCAGTATTTCCCGCCCTGGGGCCATTTTGACAAAAAGTGTTTGACTTTTGGCATAAAATTATAACAAAAGCGTAGATTCTGCCCGATTTGTGCATTTTATGCCTAAATTCCACTTGATTTTTTTGTAAAATGCGATAGAATACTGTCTTGCAGAGCAGTCCTTCCTGTAGGGGCTCTGCAAGAGAAATTTTTCAGGAAAAGTAAGGAGATTTTAGATATGAAACTCAAGAATGTTGCTGTTGCTGTTGTTGCTCTGGCTCTGGCTGTTGGTATGACCGCTTGCGGCGGTTCCGCTTCCTCCACTGCTGCATCTTCCTCTGAGGCTGCTTCCAGCGTTGCTGCTTCTTCCGAGGCTGTTGAGTCTGAGGCTGTTTCCGAGACCGCTGAGTCCGAGGCCGTTTCCAGCGAGGCTGCCGAGTCTGAGGCTGTCTCCGAGGCTGCTGAGTCCGAGGCTGTTTCTGAGGTCGCTGCTTCTACTGCCGCCTGATTTGGCTGACAGCACGTCCAACTTCTGATAAGCAATAAAAGGTGCCGCTCCCGCAGGGATCTCTCTACGGGAGCGGCACCTTTTTTCGTTTGTCGGCGGCTACGTTTTCAGGCATGCAGCGCCGCACGGATCTCGCCAAGATCGCGTGCAAAGCAGATGCCCTGCTGCCGCTCTGGCGAGGAAAGCCCCTTGCGGATCATCTCTGCCAACAGCGCTTTCAGGCCGCTGTAGTAGCCGTTCAGATCATACAGGATGCAGGGGGCGTCCAGCTGGCCCAGCGACACCTTGCTCATCACCTCAGCGATCTCCTCCAATGTGCCGGTGCCGCCGGGGAATGCGATGAACGCATCGCCCAGCTCGATCATTTTTGTTTTGCGCTCGGTCATGTCCTTTGTCACGATCAGCTGTGTCAGGCCGTCGTGCTGCAGCTCCCGGTCCACAAAGAACTGCGGCTCCACGCCGGTCACTTCGCCGCCCGCTGCCAGCACGCTTTCCGCCAGCGTGCCCATCAGCCCGCTGCGGGAGCCGCCGTAGACCAGCGCGTTGCCGCTTTGGCCGATCCAGCTGCCCAGCTCCTGCACGGCCTGTTTCAGGGCAGGGGCGCTGCCCTCATTGGCCCCAAGATATACGGTGATCTTCATCGTTTTTCTCCCCTTTCACTTTGAGCTGATTATAGCACATCTGCCCCAAAACGCAAAGTGCCGCCCGCTCTTGACAGGCAGACCGTGCCGGTATATCATAATTGTGATGTCTGGTTTTTACAAAGGAGGATGCCCCATGCCCTACACCGTTGGAGAAATGGCAAAAATGCTGGATGTTCCCGCATCCACCCTGCGCTACTATGATAAAGAAGGTCTGCTGCCCTTTGTGGCGCGTTCCTCCGGCGGAATCCGGCTGTTTCAGGATTCCGACCTGGAATGGCTGCGGGTGATCGGCTGCATGAAAAAAGCCGGCATGTCCATCAAGGACATCCGGCAGTACATTGAACTGGCCATGCAGGGCAACGACACCATTGACACGCGGCTTGCCATGTTCCGCCACCAGCGCGAAGTGCTGGAAACCCAGATGGCAGAGCTGCAGCACACCATGAGCATGGTGGACTACAAGTGCTGGTATTACGAAACGGCGCAGGCCACCGGCACCATCGACACGCCGAAGTATATGCCGCTGGAGCAGATCCCGGAGCAGTTCCGCGCCATCCGGCAGGAACTGCAGAAAATGCCGGAGAAGTAAGACCCTCTCCGTTTCGTTCCTTTATACGCCCCACAATATGACACCCAACACCGCAGAAAGCACGATCATCCCGATGGGAGACGGTGCTTTCTGCGTTTTCTTTTTGTAGAGCAGATGTATTGCCCACAAAAGTGCAAATACAAAGATGGAACGTCCATCCGGCGCAAAGCCGCCCGCAAGACTCTGGAAGCCGCCCAGCGTCGAAAGCGCCATGGTGATGGCCGTGGCAAGGATCATGGCCACCACGCAGGGCCGCACCCCGGAGAGGATGGCTTCCACCGCTGGGTATTTCAGCAGGCTTTTCAGTGCCGCCGCGATCAGCAGGATGATGCCAAAGGACGGCAGCACCACCCCCAGCGTCGCGCACAGCGCCCCGGCAAAGCCTGCCTGCGAGGAGCCAATGAAAGTTGCCATGTTCACCGCCAGCGGCCCGGGCGTGGACTCCGACACTGCAATGAAGCTGAGGAACTCCGCTTCAGTCAGCCAGCCGTGGCCCAGCACTACCTCCCGCACCAGCGAGATCATGCCATAGCCGCCGCCGAAGGACAGCGTACCGATCATGAGAAAGTTGAGAAACAGTTTCAGACAGATCATGCGCGCTTGCCCCCTTTCCGCAGCTGCCGCACAAGGTACACCGCCAGCCCGGCGGCCCCGCTGAGCAGGATGTAGAAGATGGACGAGAAGGAGACCGCCAGCACCGAGCAGCTCACCATGGCCGCCACGACCGCCGTCAAGACCAGCAGGTTGAAGGGGGTGCGTTCCAGATTTTTCAGCATCTTCAGCCCCGCCGAGAGGATCAGATAGATCACGCAGGCCTGGATACCCCGGAAGGCGCTTGCCACCACCGAGAGCGCCAGAAACTGGTCGAAGAACAGCGAGATGATGTAGATGACCGCAAACGACGGGATGCACACGGCCAGCGTGGAGGCTGCCGCGCCAGAAAAGCCGCCGATCTTGTAGCCGATGTAAGTGGCGCTGTTCACCGCCATGGGGCCCGGGGTGGACTCGGCAATGGCGACCATATCCAGAAATTCTTCCCGGCTCACCCACTGCTTCTGCTCCACAAATTCGTGCTCCAGCAGGGCCACCATGGCGTAGCCGCCGCCAAAGGTGAACGCGCCGATCTTGAAAAATGTCGTAAAAAGCTCTTTTGTCTTTGACATGCCCTTCCACCCTTCTTTCGCTTCATTATATCATTTTTCCAGCTTCTATGGTATACTTTTTAAGAGAATATGCTGCTTTCTTTGGAAACAGCAGAAAAAAGGAGTTTAGGATACAGATATGAAAACAAAATTTGGCATCGTGGGCTGCGGCTTTCTGGGCAACATCGTGGCCGACGCATGGAAGAACGGCCTGCTGCCGGACTATGAGCTGGTGGGCGTCACCAGCCGCACCCGCGCTTCGGCCGAAAAGACTGCTGCCGCCGTGGGCTGCGCCGTCTGCGACGATGTGGACGCCCTGCTGGCACTGGAGCCGGAGTACATCGTGGAGACCGCTTCCGTCGAAGCCGTGCGCGCCATGGCCATCCCCGTGCTGAAAAAAGGCGTGAACCTCGTCATCATCTCCATCGGTGCCTTTGCAGACCTTGATTTCTATGCCGATGTCAAGGCTGCTGCCGTGGAAGGCGGGGCCAAGGTGCATCTGGCCAGCGGTGCCATCGGCGGCTTTGACGTGCTGCAGACCGTCACCCTGATGGCCGAAGCGCAGCACCTGGCCGAGACCGCCGGCATCGAGACCCACACCGGTGCCAAGGGCTTCCGCAACACGCCCGTGTGGGCAGACCACCTGCTGACCGACACCGAAAAGACCACCGTCTTCACCGGCAATGCCAAGCAGGCCATTGCCACCTTCCCCCGCCGCGTGAATGTGGCTGTTGCCACCTCGCTGGCCACCACCGGCCCGGAGATCACCGGCGTGACCATGCACTCGGTACCCGGCTGGGTGGGCGACGACCACTGCATCACCGCCGAGATCGAGGGCGTGAAGGCCACTGTGGACATCTGCTCCTCCACCAGCGCCATCGCCGGCTGGAGCGTGGTGGCCCTGCTGCGCAACCTGGCCTCCCCGGTCTGCTTCTATTAAAGGAGGTGCCTTGTGATGTTTGAAAAGCTGGTTGCCATTGAGCCCGTCAGCCTGATCCCCTCTGCCGAGGAAGAACTGCACGCCTACGCAAAGGAAGTCGTGCTCTACCCCGACATCCCCGCCGACGAGGACGAGATCGTCCGCCGCATCGGGGACGCCGACGCGGTGCTGCTGAGCTACACCTCCCTCATGGGCAAGAGCGTCATTGAGCGCTGCCCGAACATCCGCTACATCGGCATGTGCTGCAGCCTTTACTCCGAGGAAAGCGCCAATGTGGACATCGCCTACGCCCGCACCCGGGGCATCCAGGTGCTGGGCATCCGGGATTACGGCGACCGCGGCGTGGTGGAGTATGTCCTGCACGAGCTGACCGGCCTGCTGCACGGCTTCGGGATGCCCATGCTGCGGGACGAGCCGGTGGAGATCACCGGGCTGAAGGTGGGCATCGTGGGCCTGGGCGTGTCCGGCCGGATGATCGCCGATGCGCTGCAGTTCATGGGTGCGGATATCAGCTATTACAGCCGCAGCCGCAAGCCCGATGCCGAGGCTTCCGGCATGGCCTACAAGCCGCTGGCGCAGCTGCTGGCTGAGAGCGAAGTGGTATTCACCTGCCTGAACAAGAACGTGCTGCTGCTGGGCCGTGAGGAGTTCGCCCAGCTGGGCGCAGGCAAAGTGTTGTTCAACACCTCCATCGGCCCGGGCTTCGACTCCGCCGCACTGGAAGATTGGCTCACCCTGCCGGGCACCCACTTCTTCTGCGACACCCGCGCCGCCGCCGGGCCTGTCAGCGAGGGGTTCTTTGAAAAAGAGAACGTCCACTGCGCGAATGTCTCCGCAGGCCGCACCAAACAGGCCTTTGTGCTGCTGAGCCAGAAGGTGCTGGCGAACATCCGCACCGCCCTGCACGAGGGCTGAGTTCCCGCCCGGTCCGCCGCAACGATTTTTAACAAGAAAGCCGAATTTCCGCCAAGAAAAGTTGGTCGCGTATTCATTGATTTCGTGCTATACTATGTTAAAAATCATTGCAAAGGTGGGAATGATATGAGTTCCTCGCGAAAACCCTATCTGGACAACATCCGCTGGGCGACAGTCGTCCTTGTGGTGATCTACCATGTGATCTACATGTTCAACGGCGTGCAGCCCTTTGGCGTCATCGGACCGTTTCGGGAGCATCAGTTCCAGGATGGTTTCCTGTATCTGGTCTACCCCTGGTTCATGGCACTGCTGTTCGTTGTGTCGGGCATGAGTGCGCGGTACTGCCTGCAAAGCCACACCACGAAGCAGTTTTTGAAGGACAAAACGCGCAAGCTGCTGGTCCCGTCCACGATCGGCTTGTTCGTGTTCCAGTGGATCCTCGGCCTTTACAACGTAAAAATTGGCGGCGGCGTGGACTTTTCCGCCATCCCGAAGCCGGTGCTGTATCTGATTGCGGTGCTGTCCGGCGTGGGGCCGCTGTGGTACATCCAGATGCTCTGGCTGTTCTCTGTGCTCTTGCTGGCCGTGCGGAAAATGGAAAAAGACCGGTTCTGGAACTTCTGTTCCAAGGCACCGGTCTGGAGCATCGCACTGCTGGTGATCGTTGTTTATGGCTCTGCGCAGGTGCTGAACACCCCCGTCGTTACGGTATATCGGTTCGGCATCTACGGGTTCAGCTTCTTCGCCGGGTATTTCCTGTTCTCCCACGATGAAGTCATGGAGCGGCTGTGCAAGTGGTGGTGGATGTTTGATTTAGCGGCGGCTGTGCTTGGCATCTCGTACACCCTGCGCTATTTGGGCGAGAACTACGCCGTTGCGCCCGTGCTGAACAATATCCATGCCTGCGCCTACTGCTGGTTTGCCATCCTGGGCATTCTCACGATCATGAAACACTATGCCGACACCGCAAACGGCTTCACCCGCTGGATGGCAAGCCAGTCGTGGGGCTTCTACATCTTCCATTACCTGCCCATTGCAGTGATCGCGTGCGGACTGCGCGAACATGCCCCGAACGCCCCGGAAGTGCTGGTCTACCTGCTCGTGGGCATCGGTGCCTTTGCGGGCGCGTACCTGCTGAATGCACTGATCAGCCGGATCCCCGTTCTGCGCTGGTGCATTCTCGGGCTGCGAAAGGAGAAAGAACGTGTTCAAGGATAATCTCATCTCGCTCCGCAAGGCAAACGGCCTTTCGCAGGACGAATTGGCCGAAAAGATCGGCGTGACCCGCCAGACGTTGTCAAAGTATGAGACTGGGGAATCGCTGCCAGACATCGAACGGTGCAAACAGCTGGCGGATATTTTCGGCGTTTCCATGGATGATCTGGTGAACTACGAGAAAACCGACCGGGAAAACATGGGGTTGGAAGTGCCGCCCAAAGGCAAACACGTTTTCGGCATGGTAAAGGTGGGCGACAAAGGGCAGATCGTTATCCCTGCCAATGCGCGGAAAATTTTTGACATCCAGCCGGGCGACAATCTGTTGATTTTGGGCGATGAGGAGCAAGGCATCGCCATCCTCAAAGAGAAAAAGTTTCTGGAACAGCTCCGGCTGATGGAGCGGATGCGGCACATGGGATCCGGTGAATGATCGACCGCCGCAGAAATGCTTTCTCAAAAGAAACTGCCATTAAAATCACGTTCTAAAAATGCCGTGCTGCCTTTGGAAAGCTCCATTGACAGCACGGCATTTTGCAGCTTACCCCCTGATTTTTACAGCTTACCGCTCCCATCATGGTGCATCCGGGCTTTCTATGCTATAGTATTTTCAGAGGGAGGAGGGACGACATGAAATTGACCGTTGAACAAGTCACGACCGAAACGCCAGAAGAAGTGCTGATCCGCTGCCACGACCCCAAAGAACCGTGGGTCAGTGAGGTGCAGAACATTGCCGCTGGGCAGATCACGGTGAATGGCGTTCTGGATGGAAAGATGTGCCGCTTGAAGCTCGGTGACATCTACTATTTTGAAGTGGTAGAGGGAAGCTCGTTTCTGTACTGTCAGAAAGAAGTGTTCTCCTGCAAACAGAAGCTCTATGAATTTGAAGCGCTGTGCATCGGCACGATGTTGTTCCGATGCAGCAAGTCCATGATTTTGAATGCCGGAAAAATTGATTACGTTCTCCCTTCCCTTTCCGGCCGCTTTGAAGCGGTGCTGGACAACGGCGAAAAGGTCATGATTTCCCGGCAATATGTCAGCACCCTGAAACGGCTGCTGGGTCGATAAGGAGGAGCGTATGAAAAAAATTGAATTCTGGCTGCATCGGTTTGTGTTTGTCTACGGCCTTGTCATGCTCAGCACCTTTTTCATGTGCCTGCTGTTCAACCCCACCAGTGAGCTGCCGGTCGTCCGCTTTTTTGGCCGCTGCATCCTGCTGACGCTGGTGAGCATGGCCACGCTCATCGTATATGCTTCCAGTGAAGAACTGACAAACCGGGCGTGGTGGTTCCGCACCATCCTGCACGCGGCTTTCCTGGAAGTGATACTGCTTCCACTCGCCCATAGCTGGGGCTTTTGGTACAATGCGCTGGATGGTGTGATCTACGGCTCGTTTATTCTGGCTGCGAAGATTCTGTGGCATCTGATCGACTTCGGGCAGAGCTTCTACACCGCCACACAGCTGAACGAACAGATCCGGCAGAGAAAGCTGGAAGAACGCAACAAGGAGGACGCCGCAAATGGCTAAAACGGATTGGATCCACTGCCCGAAATGCGGCAGCAAAACCCGCACGATGATTCGGGAACATACCGTGCTGGAAGATTTTCCGCTGTTTTGCCCCAAATGCAAATACACCTGCGTGATTCGCTTCAAAGACGGAAAAATGGAAGAAACAGTGCCGGAAAAGGCATAAAGTTGGGAGGACGCTTCGATGGAATATATCCGCATCACGAAAGAAAACATCGACAAGGAACACATCTGCTGTGCCATGTCCGGCAAACAGAGCCTTGCCAAAAAAGAATGGCTCAAGCAGCGGTTTGACGAGGGCCTTGTTTTCTACCGCAGCGCAGAGCGCGGCAAGTGCTTTATCGAATACATCCCGGCAGAAAATGCTTGGGTGCCCATTGAAGCAGACAGCTGGCTGTACATCAACTGCCTGTGGGTTTCCGGCTCCATGAAGGGCCACGGATATTCCAACGATCTGCTCTCCGAGTGCATCCGGGATGCCAAGACGCAGGGCCGGAAAGGACTGTGCATCCTGTCCGCCGAGGGCCGGAAGCGGGAGTTTCTGGCAGACCCGAAATTTCTGGCACATCAGGGCTTTGTATCTGCGGATGTTTCAGACTGCGGCATCAACCTGATGGCTCTGCCGCTTATACCGGATGCCGAACTGCCGAAATTCAAATCCTGCGCAAAGCACCCCAAGATGGACGAGGACGGTTTTGTGCTTTACTACACCGATCAATGCCCCTTTACAGCTTACTGGGTGCCGAAAGTGCAGGAAACGGCGCAGGCACACAACATTCCGCTCAAGGTGGTTCATATCACCGACAAAGAAACCGCGCGGAACCTGCCTGCACCTGTCACCACCTACGCACTGTTCCGGGACGGAAAATTTGTGACGCAGGGCATCCAGTCGGACAAGAAATTTTTGAAATTGGCAGCAGAATAATGGAATCAAGCAAGACGCCAGATGCTTAGACGCAGTGCAGCCCATGGAATTGGGGTGCGCTACGTTTTTATTTTGGAGGATCTTATATGAAAGAAATCGTTGTATACGTTCACGGAAAGGGCGGTTCGGCGCAAGAGGCCGAGCATTATAAAACCCTATTCTCTGACTGTGAAGTCATTGGTTTCGACTACCGCGCACAAGCTCCATGGGAAGCCACGGAGGAATTTCCCGGATTTTTTGCGGCACTGCGGAAACGCTGCGAGAAGCTCACACTAGTAGCAAACAGCATTGGTGCGTTTTTCTCTTTGTCCTCACTGGATGAAAAATTGGTGGATACCGCTTATTTTATTTCTCCAGTGGTCGATATGAAACAGCTGATTTGCAACATGATGCAATGGGCTGGCGTCTCCGAATCCGAACTTGCAGAGAAACTGGAAATTCCCACAACATTTGGCGAAACGCTGTCGTGGAAATATCTCTGCTATGTCCGAGAGCATCCGATTTCATGGAAAATCCCTACGTGCATTTTGTATGGGGAAAATGACAATCTGACCTCCAAGGAAACCATAAAGGCCTTTGCGGAAAAAATCAATGCAGAGCTGACCGTTATGCCTAGCGGAGAGCATTGGTTTCATACAAAAGAGCAAATGCAGTTTTTAGATAATTGGATTTTGAAAAATCAACCTATGCTTTTGGAAAGAAGATCACAATGCCGTTCAGGGATACATTTTAAGTGATGCAAAGTTTTTTGAACCCGACCTTGACACAATAATACGATATGCCAGACGCAAAGACGCAGAGCAGACCTTGTAAAGTCAAGCTGCCCTGCGTCTTTTGCTTTGAGAAAGGATACTTTTATGAACTTTTTGAAAGCTCTTTTTCAGAAACGAGAAAAATGGATCGAATTTGATACGCTGTACTCCATCGAGCGGCTGGAACAACTGCGCTTCTTCATTCTTCATGGTTGAAAACCATATTCCGTATAAAGTGCGGGCTGCACTGCTCCCGGTGCCGCTGAATACGTCAATGCCTTCCTGTGCAGCGTCACGCTCCCTGTGGTATGTTTCCGTGCATCCAGAGGATGTGCATCGGGTAGAACATTATCTTCGTACCGAAAGGAGCTGCTGAACATGAAAAAATCATCCGCACGCTTGTTATTGACCGCAACGGCTCTGCTGCTGATTGCAGGCACCCTTTTCGGATTTGCCCAATCGTGGATCTATGCCGGGCTGATCTGGTCGGGCGCATTCGGCTGTCTGGTCGCCGCTTTGAATTTCAGAGACGCGGAGAATGACGATGAACCTCACGAGGATTGAACTTTGAGTGTGTGCAAAAATTCGAAGAAATCCATCCTATTGCGAAAGTGTACTGTTCTCTATCAGGACAAACAATCTCGAAGTGGGTTGAACGAACCCATGTCCAAAATCCACGACTTTGTTAGATTTTCCCATAAAACAAATAATCCGAACCCATCTCCTACCGGAAACAAGTTCGGATTATTTTTATTTGGTCCGAGTGGCGAGAATCGAACTCACGGCCTCTTGAACCCCATTGTGCTTCTCTCAAAAACGCAATGGACACTCCGATACCACTTGTACGCAGTATCATCAAATTTCAAAATTATTTTATCATTCTGTTTCGTTAGATGTCAAGATGTTTCGTTTCTTTTGTGGTCAAATTGTGGTCAACCGACCCTGACAAATGACCATTCTCCCCTACTAAGTTACATGGCGCAATTCCGATTTTCAAAAATCGAGATTGCGCTTTTTTGTTTGCACGAATTATTCATAAGGAGGATTTGTCAACCATGTCAATGAAACATCGTCATTTTTTCATCCTTGACAGAACTGTATGACGCTCGACTACTTCTATGGACAGGCCGGAAAACTTTTTTCGTTCTATCGCATCCCCAAAGCACTGTTTCAGGAGCAGCGGTTTCAAAATCTGTCAACCGATGCCAAAACACTCTACGGCATCCTGCTTGACCGCATGAGCCTTTCTGTTAAAAATGAATGGTTCGACAAGCAAGGCCGGGTGTTCATCATTTTCACGATCGAGGATGTCAAGAGGGCTTTGTGTTGCGCAGACAACAAAGCGACCAAGCTACTCCGGGAACTTGAAAATTTTGGTTTAATTGAACGAAAACGCCGTGGACTGGGCAAACCGAGTTTGGTGTATGTGAAAAACTTTTCGTCAGACCTTTCAAATGAGCGTGTCCAGAATCGTGAAAATCACGAATCTGGAAGTCCTAAAAACGCTTGTCAAGACCCGCCCAAATCACGATGTAATAAGAATAAAAAGAGTAAGACAGAGCGGAATAATACGAATCCTATCCTTTCCGATGAATCGGAGAAAATGAAGAATCGTAAACTGCTCGAAGAATATTTTTCACGTTCTTTGGAGATAGAACTTCTTCTCCGGCTTTACCCGGATGATGAAGATACCATCTATCAGATCGTAGATT
>ERZ773131.1765-NODE-1765-length-14940-cov-4.670810_pt1 | contig 14940 bp, 10 predicted proteins | sample MGYA00511082_ERZ773131 | MGnify/ENA primary metagenome ERZ773131 (study PRJEB29015, sample SAMEA2737813) | human gut metagenome | biome: human gut; feature: human-associated habitat; material: faeces | place: China | collected 2012 ... | reverse complement strand
TCCTGCAATTTTCTGGTCTCCACGACCTTTCAGGGGCAGTTTTATCAGTGGGTCTCCGACAACAGTCTGACCAACACGTTTTTGCAGTATCGCAGCACCCATCCGGATGCATTGCTGTTTGCGGTACGCCGGGAGGCGCTGGACGCAGATGTGATCACCATCTATCGTTCGCAGCCGTTCCCCAGCTATCAGGATTCCTTTGTTTCGATCAGCATTGATCCCGCAAAGCTTGTCCATTACATTGTCGATGCCCCCAATACAAAGAGCAGCTCCTTTCTTCTGATTGATCCCGAAGGTCTTGTCGTTTTCGACTCCTCGCAGACGCTCACGGCTGCTGAATTTGAAATTCAGGAGGATGCACATTCCTTTACACTGGAGCTAGACGGTCGGCCCATGCGCGTTTTCTGGACATCGCTCGGTTTGTTTGACTGGAAGTGTGCACAGGTCATTCCATTGGATGAATATCAGGATGGCATTCATCGCCTCCAAAACCTCGCTCTTTGGGTGATTCTGCTTGCTGTCCTCCTCAGCACCGTTATCTCCTACGGTGTGACGACACGTCTGTTCCATCCGATCGAAGCGATCCTGAATGTAGTCGAAAACCCGTATTCTTATCAGGATACCAACGAAGGCGACCTGACGAATCCACTCAGCCAGAACCGCTATATCTATGCCGAAAACGATCCCGTAAACGGCAACGTTCCAGAAAAATATCACGCTGGAAAACGAAACATTAAAGCGCATTGTTACGCTTCGGCGGCTACGTGCCAACGCGCTTCAAAAGCAAATGAGTCCGCATTTTCTCAATAACATTCTGAACATCATTAACTGGACCGCTATTGAAGAGACCGGGAATGAAGACAGTCTTACGAGCCAACAGCTGATCCTTCTCTCTGATATCATCCGCACTATGAAGGAACAAACCGGAAATTTGACGACTGTGACGGCGGAAATTGAATACACGAAAAAATTCATGGAGCTGGAATGCCTGCGCTTCGGTCCCTATATCCATTGCAGCTACGACATTGCAGGCTCCATCCTTCAGGCACCCATCCCCGCCATTTCTCTGCAAACCCTTGTAGAAAATGCGATCACTCATGGGCTTCAGCCCAAAAACGCCGTTGGAAGCATCAATCTTAAAATTGCACCAAATGAAATGGGCGGACTGTTTATCAGCGTCGAGGATGACGGTGTCGGCATGGAGCAGGACAAGATCAATGCTTACATGACGCTGTACACCGCACTGGTGACCATCTGTAAGGCAGCCGCACCCATGATCCCCTTCATGACAGAGGATATTTACCAGAACCTGGTAAGAAGCAACGATGCAAATGCACCCGAGAGTATCCATCTGTGTGACTTCCCGGTAGTGAACAAGGATCACATCGACAAGAAGCTGGAAGAGGATATGGAAGATGTACTGGATGCTGTAGTTATGGGCCGTGCATGCCGTAACGAGGCTGCCATCAAGAATCGTCAGCCGATCAGCAGAATGTATATCAAGTCAGACTTCACCTTAAGTGAGTTCTACCAGGAGATCATCGAGGATGAGTTGAACGTCAAGGAAGTCGTATTTACCGATGACGTACGTGACTTTACCTCTTACACCTTCAAACCCCAGCTGCGTACCGTAGGACCCAAGTATGGCAAACAGTTGGGCGGCATCCAGAAGCACCTTGCAGCACTGGATGGCAATGCAGCAATGGATGAACTGAATGCAGACGGCGCATTAAAGTTCGATGTAGACGGTGTGGCTGTGGAACTGACCAAGGACGATCTGCTGATCGACATGGCACAGAAGGAAGGCTATGTATCTCAGGAGGACAATCGGATGACCGTTGTCCTGGATACCAACCTGACACCGGAACTGGTAGAGGAAGGCTTCGTATACGAGATCATCAGCAAGATCCAGACCATGCGTAAGGAGAGCGGCTTCGAAGTGACCGATCACATCCGCGTATCCATCAACGGCAACGATAAGCTGTCCGAGATCGCACAGAAGAACAAAGAAGCCATCAGCGGCAAGGTTCTGGCTGATGAACTGACAAGCGGTGCGGAATACGGCGTATCGAAGGAATGGAATATCAACGGCGAGAACGCAGTGATCGCTGTGGAGAGAGTATAAAGATAAAGATTCTGTGGTTTTCCGGAAGGGGGACCGCAGAATCTTTTCTGTTTCGGAAAAACATTTACGAAACTTACGAAACCCGGCGAAAACAGTTGGAATGCGCATGGAAGTTTGTTATAATATTACCTGTATGTGGTTAAGAATATGGATGAAATCATAACGCTATCCGGCGCGGAATATCTTGAGAAGAGTACAGTACCGGAGAGGTAATGGAGAGGAGAACATAGGTGAAAAAATCAGTAGCAGACAGCGAGAAGCCGGTAAAGGCAAAAGAGTTTGACAAGGAGCTCTTCAAGAGAAGTGTGGAATATAATGTGCGCACCCTGTATCGTAAGAATCTGGAGGAAGCAGATGCACAGCAGATCTTCCAGGCAGTATCTTATGCGATCAAGGACCGTATCGTAGAGAACTGGATGGAGACCCAGAAGGCATATGAGAAGGAAGACCCCAAGATGGTCTACTACATGTCCATGGAGTTTTTGATGGGAAGAGCACTGGGCAATAACCTCATCAATTTAAAGGCATATAAGCCCGTAGCGGAAGCTCTGGAAGAACTGGGACTGGATCTGAACCTGATCGAGGACCAGGAGCCGGATGCAGCACTGGGTAACGGTGGACTGGGACGTCTGGCAGCATGTTTCCTGGATTCTCTGGCAACGCTGGGATATCCTGCATATGGCTGCGGTATCCGTTATCGTTATGGTATGTTCAAGCAGGAGATCCGCGACGGTTATCAGGTAGAGGTTCCCGATAACTGGCTGATGAATGGTAATCCTTTCGAACTGCGCAGACCTGAGTATGCGAAAATTGTGAAATTCGGTGGCTATGTCAGTGTGCATACCGATGAGAACGGCAGAAACGTATTTACCCAGGAGGGCTATCAGTCCGTTAAGGCGGTTCCGTTTGATTTCCCCATCGTGGGTTATGGCAATGGCATTGTAAACACCCTGCGTATCTGGGATGCGGAGCCCGTAGAGTGCTTCCAGCTGGATTCCTTTGATAAGGGCGATTACCAGAAGGCGGTAGAACAGGAGAACCTGGCACGTAACATCGTAGAGGTTCTGTACCCCAACGACAATCACTATGCAGGTAAGGAGCTGCGTCTGAAGCAGCAGTACTTCTTCATCTCCGCATCCGTACAGGAAGCAGTTGAGAAGTACATGAGAAAGCATGACGATATCCATAAGTTCTATGAGAAGGTTACGTTCCAGCTGAACGATACCCATCCTACGGTAGCGATCGCAGAGCTGATGCGTGTGCTGATGGATGATTATTATCTGACCTGGGAGGAAGCATGGGAGATCACCACCAAGACCTGCGCTTACACCAATCACACCATTATGGCGGAAGCATTGGAGAAATGGCCCATCGAACTGTTCTCCAGACTGCTTCCGAGAATCTACCAGATCGTAGAGGAGATCAACCGCAGATTCATCCTTGATATCCAGCAGAAATACAGCAATGTACCCGGCGTGGATGTACAGGAGAAGATCCGCAAGATGGCGATCATCTACGACGGACAGGTGAAGATGGCAAATATGGCAATTGTCTCCGGCTACTCTGTCAACGGTGTGGCAAGGCTGCATACCGAGATCCTGGAGAAGCAGGAGCTGAAGGACTTCTATGAGATGTTCCCGGAGCGCTTCAATAATAAGACCAACGGTATCACCCAGAGACGTTTCCTGCTGCATGCAAACCCGCTGTTAGCTGACTGGGTAACGGCTCACGTAGGTGACGACTGGATCACCGATCTTCCTCAGATCTCCCGCCTGAAGGTATATGCGGATGACAAAAAAGCACAGCAGGAGTTCATGAACATTAAGTACCAGAATAAAGTACGTCTGGCAAAATACATTTTAGAGCACAACGGTATCGAAGTAGATCCCAGATCCATCTTCGATGTACAGGTAAAGCGTCTGCATGAGTACAAGAGACAACTGCTCAATATTCTGCATGTAATGCACCTGTATAACGAACTGAAGGAGCATCCGGAACTGGATTTCTACCCCAGAACCTTTATCTTCGGCGCCAAGGCTGCAGCCGGTTACCGTAATGCGAAGCTGACCATCAAGCTGATTAACTCCGTAGCGGATGTGGTTAACAACGATCCTGCCATTAACGGCAAGATCAAGGTTGTATTTATCGAGAACTATAACGTATCCAACGCAGAGATCATTTTTGCGGCAGCAGATGTCTCCGAGCAGATCTCTACCGCAAGTAAGGAAGCATCCGGCACCGGTAACATGAAGTTCATGCTGAATGGTGCCCTGACCCTGGGAACCATGGACGGTGCCAACGTGGAGATCGTGGAAGAAGTGGGCGAAGAGAATGCCTTCATCTTCGGCCTGTCCGCACAGGAGGTTATCAACTATGAGAACCATGGCGGATATGATCCCATGGAGATCTTCAACAACGATCAGGATGTCCGCAAGGTACTGATGCAGCTGATCAACGGAACCTTCGCACCGGGAGATCCCGAGCTGTTCCGCCCGCTGTACAATTCTCTGCTGAACACCCAGTGCACGGCCAAGGCAGATACCTACTTCATCCTCAAGGACTTCAAGTCCTATGCAGAAGCACAGAAGAGAGTGGAAGCTGCTTACCGCGACGAGGACAACTGGGCGAAGAGCGCAATCCTCAACGTATCCTGCTCCGGCAAGTTCACATCTGACAGAACTATACAGCAGTATGTGGATGAGATCTGGCATCTGGATAAGGTAGTACTGAAATAATTAAGAACTTAAGAAAGAAGTCATACCGCCTGGAGAGACTGTTGCGCTCTATAGGCGGTATTTTTTTACGTACGCTCAAGTGCAAAAACATCCGATAAGATCATTGCATCTGAGAAAACAATCCAGTATAATGAAAGAAGTGCACACAAGCTGCACTCTATCTATGCATAAGAAGTGGAATAACAGGAGGACGAGCATGATTCAGTTAACACAGGGCGGCGCTTACCTGGTAAACGGTACAGATATTGTAGCGGATACCCCGGAAGCTGCCGGACAGATACAGGCGAAGACCGGCATTACGATCTCCAGAGAAGAAGCAGCGAAAAACACCATGGCATATGGTATCCTGCGGGAGCATAATACTTCCGGCAATATGGATAAGCTGAAGATCCGTTTCGATAAGCTGACCAGCCATGATATTACCTTTGTAGGTATCATTCAGACCGCAAGAGCATCCGGACTGCAGAAGTTCCCCATGCCCTATGTACTGACCAACTGTCATAACTCTCTGTGTGCCGTAGGCGGCACCATCAATGAGGATGACCACATGTTTGGCCTGACCTGTGCAAAAAAGTACGGTGGTGTCTATGTACCCCCTCATCAGGCAGTTATTCATCAGTTCGCCAGAGAGATGTTGGCCGGCGGCGGCAAAATGATCTTAGGCTCTGATTCCCACACCCGTTACGGTGCTCTGGGTACCATGGCTATGGGCGAGGGCGGTCCCGAGCTGGTGAAGCAGCTGCTGAATCAGACTTATGATATCAATATGCCCGGCGTGGTAGCCGTATATCTGAAAGGCGCGCCCGTGAAGGGTGTCGGTCCTCAGGATGTGGCCCTGGCGATCATCGGCGCTGTATTCAAGAATGGTTATGTGAAAAATAAAGTCATGGAATTCGTAGGTCCCGGCGTGGCATCCCTGAGTGCTGATTTCCGTATCGGTATTGATGTCATGACTACAGAGACCACCTGCCTGTCCTCCATCTGGAAGACCGACGACCAGATTCGTGAGTTTTATGAGATTCATGGACGTACGGAAGATTATAAGGAGCTGAATCCCGGTCAGGTAACCTACTATGACGGTCTCATAGAGGTGGATCTGGACAAGATCCGTCCCATGATCGCCATGCCGTTCCATCCCAGCAATACTTACACCATTGAGGAGCTGAATGCGAATCTGATGGATATTCTGGATGAGACCGAGAAACGTGCGAAAGTAAGCCTGGACGGTGCTGTAGACTTTACTCTGAAGAATAAAGTAAAAAATGGCAGATTTATCGTAGATCAGGGTATTATCGCAGGCTGTGCCGGCGGCGGATTTGAGAATATCTGTGCGGCAGCCGATATCTTAAAGGGCAGATATATCGGTGCGGATGAATTTACCTTAAGCGTATATCCTGCATCTATGCCCGTATACATGGAGCTGATCCGCAACGGTTGTGCTGCGACCATCCTAGAGACCGGTGCAGTCATGAAGACGGCATTCTGCGGTCCCTGCTTCGGCGCCGGAGATACCCCTGCCAATAACGCGTTCAGTATCCGTCATTCTACCAGAAACTTCCCGAACCGTGAGGGCTCCAAGCTGCAGAACGGTCAGATCGCTTCCGTAGCTCTGATGGATGCAAGATCTATCGCAGCTACCGCAGCTAACAAGGGCGTGCTGACTCCCGCAACAGAGTTCGACGGCGACTTCGGAAAATACAAATATCATTTCGACAGCAATATTTATAAGAACCGTGTATTCGATTCCCACGGTGTGGCAGACGAGAGCGTAGAGATCCAGTTCGGCCCCAATATCAAGGACTGGCCCGCTATGGGTGCGCTGCCTGAAAATCTGGTATTACAGGTAGTATCCGAGATCCACGATCCTGTAACCACCACCGATGAGTTGATCCCTTCCGGTGAGACCTCTTCCTACCGTTCCAATCCTCTGGGACTGGCAGAGTTCACCTTGAGCCGTAAGGATCCGCAGTATGTAGGACGTGCCAAAGAGATCCAGAAGGCAGAGAAAGAGCGTATGAACGGCGGACATCCCTGCCAGGCGGTTCCCGTACTGAAGGATGTTATGGGCGAAGTGAAGAAACAGTATTCTGAGGCTGACCGTAAGAACACCGGATTCGGTTCCACGATCTTCGCAGTGAAGCCCGGAGACGGTTCTGCCCGTGAGCAGGCTGCTTCCTGTCAGAAGGTACTGGGCGGCTGGGCGAACATCGCCAACGAGTATGCTACCAAGCGTTATCGTTCCAACCTGATCAACTGGGGTATGCTTCCCTTCCTCATCCAGCCCGGGGATCTGCCTTTTAAGAATCTGGATTATCTGTTCGTTCCCGGCATCAAGAAGGCCGTGGAAGACAAGGCAGAAGAGATCAAAGCTTATGTGGTAACACCCGGAGAGGGCATGAAGGAATTCTCCCTGAAGTTAGGCGAACTGACCGATGAAGAACGCCAGATCATCCTGAAGGGCTGCTTAATCAACTATAACCGTGTATAAGGAGCAAAAATATGGAATTTAACAAACCGGTATCCAACCCCATGATGGTAGGATCTATCGAATTATTAAAAGCAGAAGATACACCGGAACACAGACAGATGTTCCTGGAGGAGCTTCAGAAAGCAAAGTTCCTGGCTCCGGTAGTGATCGATCCTGTGCCCCAGCCGGATGAAAAGGGACAGGTGAGAATTCCCCGTGATGCAAAAGTCCAGTTCCCCATGTTATCTACAGAGGACGGACGGAAATTCTTCATGGCTTTCACAGACTGGATGGAGCTGAAAAAGTGGAAGGACGAAGAGAACCAGCAGACGTTCGCCATGAATTTTGATGATTATGCAGGAATGCTGCTGCGCAAGGATGCACAGGGCAATAGCAGTCCGGCGCTGGGATTTGTCATCAATCCTTTCGGCGGCAACATCGTAGTGACCAGAGAGATGGTAGCCGGTATGATCGCCGCGAAGCTGAAAGCAGCCGGGAAACCGGTATCTCCCGCACCCGGTGCGCCTGCTGCACCCACACAGCAATAAATTCAGACTAAACAAAACGCCCGATACGGACGATATAAGTAGCAGAGAGGTGACAAGGCCGGTCACTTCCTGCTACTTATTTTTTATATAGTTTTTAACGACACCACGGATGGTAATCGGATAGAATAATATTAAAATATTCTGTTCTGTTACCATTTTTTTGACTTAACCGTTCAGCCATGCAATATCACATGTGGTAGCGAACGATTAAGCTTTACAGGAAGCGCGCCCTGTATGGTGAGGTCGGGGAAAGGAGAAAATTACAGATTTGAGAATTGATTCCGCAAGCATAGGAATGGATTCCGCCAGAAGTTATCATACTTCTAAGACGAGCGTCAGACGCTTTGAGATAACGGATTATCAGGCAGGGCTGACAGATGTATCCACGAAGGGACAGAAGACACCGGAAGGAGAGGATACAGCACAGAACACCGGGGAACAGGAGAATACCGCAGAGAATACTGCAATGACTGCAAAAGACTGGCAGAGCCGTTTTCTGGTATCCTCCGCGAGATGGAATATGCGAAGCAGCGCCAGTGAACAGACACTGTCCACCATCCGGGAATATACGGTACGTTATATTTTTGATTTATTATTCCCCTCCCGGAATAGTACTCTGCATGACTGGATGCAGGAAAACGGTTGGAGTGGCGGCACGCAGGAAACAGTCACGGCAACACCTGCATCGGATGTATTTCCGCAGGTGACTTCCCGCGTAAAAGTATTGAACTATGTCGGGGAGAGCTGGAGCATAGAGCAGGAGGACACCAGCTTCTCTACCGTGGGAACCGTGCGTACCAAGGACGGCAGAGAGATCCATTTTAATGTCAATGTAAATATGAGCCGCAGGTGTGAGGAATACTACAGAGAAGAATTGAATGTAGCGCAGTTTGCCCTATATGATCCGCTGGTGATCAATCTGGATACCGATGCGACGGAGCTGTCGGATCAGACCTTTTATTTTGACCTGGATGCCGACGGTGAGGAAGAAGAGATATCTATGTTAAAGGGCAGCGGTTATCTTGCACTGGATAAAAACGGAGACGGCATCATCAACGACGGCAGTGAACTGTTCGGAACCGGGAACGGTGACGGATTTGCGGACCTGGCACGGTATGATGAGGACGGCAACGGCTGGATCGATGAGAATGATTCCATCTGGTCAAAATTAAAAATCTGGTGCAAAGATGAAAAGGGCAATGACGTATTGTACAAACTTTCCGACAAGGGTGTCGGTGCAATCTGTCTGCAAAATGTTTCCACAGATTTTACCTTACAGGGAGACAGAACGGCCCGGGACGGTGCGACAGAAGCCAATGCAACGAACGGAGCGATCCGTAAGACCGGTATTTTCTTATATGAAAACGGAAATGTGGGTACTGTGCAGCATGTAGACATGGCAGCTTATGCTCAAAAAGCGTAACACCAATAAAGATCAATGGAAAATGCATCCTGAATAAAACCTTCGAATCGGGCAAGACTATAGGATAAACCAGGGAAAGTGGTTGAAACGATTGTATAGCAGGAAGTTGGTTCAGGGAACAGGAAGGATGCGGATATGAGAAGAAATAAAAAAAGCGGTATTCATAAAGAGCGTATTATAATGTTGGCCTCTTCGGCCTTTGTTCTGGCAGCGTTGACCATGACGGGGGTCTATATGAAGGGGCAGAATGTGGAGTCCAAGGATGATGGCTATACCTTGGACTTCACTGCACTTGAAAATAATGCGGATGATAAAATGCAGGAGATATCCGAATATAATGAGGAGCATTTGCTGAAGGAGGAAGAGAATATTCCGGAACTGACCGCGAATAACACAGCCGGAAATGAGATCGCGGCAGCACCGGTCACGGAGGATGATCTGGATTATCTTCCCCAGGAGGTGGGCTCCGGCCATGTGGAGATCCCGGGACTGACAGATCAGGAGACCTTACAGGAGGCTGCGGAGGCAGAGCAGCAGATGCCGGAGCTGACAGTAGAGAAAACCCTGCATTTTACGGAAAACGATGGAATGCAGAAACCGGTACAGAGTGATATTCTGATGCATTACTCTATGGACAAGAGCATTTACTTTGCCACACTGGATCAGTACAAGTACAATCCGGCTACGATCTTTTCCGCGGAAGAAGGCATGACGGTAACCGCCTGTGCGCAGGGAAAAGTAACTTCGATTTTTGAAAATGAGGAGATCGGTAAGGCGGTGACGCTGGATCTGGGAGACGGCTATGAGGCCACTTACGGACAACTGGCGGAGATTACCGTCAAGGAAAATGCTTATGTGAATCCGGGTGAAACGATCGGCAGTGTAGCAGCGCCTACAAAATATTACAGTGCTGAGGGGAGCAATGTGTATTTTGCCCTGACGCATAATGGGGATCCGGTAAACGGGGAGGCATTGTTCCACTGATGTATATACAGAATACCTATGGAAATTTTCATGTGGACCGTTTATACTATTATCAATGGAAAAATCGTGTACTGTAATCTCCCGGGAGATTGTGCGGAGGACCAATTTGAAATACAACAGAAAATATGCAGCAATATTGTCGCTGCTGTTCATCGTGAATATCATAGGGAATACCGCCTGTGGCAATACCTCTGCCGAGACGGGACATGTCAGTATTGCGGATATGGCAATGGAAAATACCCCGATAATCAATTATACCATTCCGACACTTACTCCTAATGTACTGGTGGATCAGCAGGGGTATGCAGGAGACGGAGAAAAGCAGGCAATCGTCAAAAGCCGGGAACCGGTGGAAAGTTTCCGGCTGATCGATAAAGAGTCCGGAGAGATCGTATATCGGGGGAAGGTAAAACAGCCGGAGTACAACGAGGATCTGCAATTATACATCGGAACAGTGGATTTTACGGAATATACCAGCGAGGGAAGCTTTTATCTGGAATGCGACCGGGTGGGGCAGTCGCTCTCTTTTTCCATCAAGGAGAGGTATTATGAGGAATTGTTTAAAGCATTGTGCGAAAGGGTGCATGAAAGCTGCCGGGAGCGCAGCATTACAGAGGATGAGATCCTGACACTGCTGGAGGCATGCGAATGGTATTCGGAAGTTTTTACGGACGATAATGGGAATGAGATTCCGGATATGCTGGAATATATTGCGGATTGGCTGGAAAAAACCGTCAATGAGACAGAGGATAAGGAGCCGGATACCATGACGTATGTGGCTGTCCTGGCAAAATTCAGTTATCTGTATCAGAAATATGATGTACAATATGCAACGCAATGTCTTCAGCACGCATCCGCAATCTACACAAAGCTGGCAGCAGCATCCGGCAGAGATGCGGAGAAATTCATGGCTTTGACGGAACTGTACCGGGCTGCGGGACTTCCTTCCTATCGTTCGCAGATTTTGGAGTATAAGGAATTTTTCGAAGATAATACAAGCTATCTGGAGGAAACTGCATATCTCTACGGTTCCATGACATATCTGGCTACCAGACAGTCGGTGGATATTGATCTGTGCACAGCATTCATGGAAGGTATCAGAGATCAGGGAGAGGAACTGGCAAAACGTTCCGGTAAAATGATCGACGCCGTGACTTCCGTCAACAACGGTACGGAAGATCTGCTGAAGCGGGCGGAGGAACTGGCCTGTGCCAATTATATCTTATACAGTTATCAGTATACGGAGATATTGGAAGATTTTTTACATTATCTGATGGGCAGAAACAGAGATTCCGTGTGCTATTATCCGGAAGAGGGAAAAACGTCGGATTATCTTCTTCTGATCGCCCAACAGGTCTCCCTCACCGGAAAACATTAGATATTAGATCAGTTCTTTGTTTTTGAAATAGGTCTCGGAGATTATATTCTGTACATAGGTGCCCATGCTCTTGCGGGTCTCCTTGTCCAGATCCTTCATATAAATGGGCTTACCGTATTCAATGACTACGGTGGCCTTTTTTATTTTGGGAAAATGGTCTTCAAAAATAGCGGCAGAGTTCACAATGGTCATGGGAATGATGGGAACATTGCCTTTTTCGGCGATCTTGAAGCTGCCTTCATGGAAAGGGAGGAAAGTATCCTTGGTCTTATTCCGGGTACCTTCGGGGAAAATACAGATAGAAATACCGTTTTTCACCTTATCAATGGCAGCCAGGATCGTTTTCAGCCCGGCCTTGATATCCTGGCGATCCAGGAAGAGACAGTGCAGATCCTTCATCCAGATATTTAACAGGGGCCATTTCAGCATTTCTTTTTTTGCAACGTAGCCGGTAGGTCTGGGAACGCGGACGTAGGTCAGGACCACATCGAAAAAGCTGCGGTGATTGCCCACATACAGTACTGCAGTATCGGTGGGAATATTTTCTTCACCGATGGCGATCACTTTGGTACCCGCCAGGCGGATCACCTGACGGAATGCCCAGTTGACAATGGCCAGGGAACTTTTGTCCTTCAGCCCCGGATTGAACTTGCCAATGATCCATTCCACCAGCATAAGCGGAGTGGACAGGATCAGGAATAATACAACAAATAATACAACGAATATAAAACGGATCATAAATACCTCTTTCTAATTCATTTGCTCTAATAATATCATTTCTCGATAAATAGAACGCCCAGTGTACCGGGTCCGCAGTGGCTGGATATGACACCGCCGGCTCTGGTCTCCAGTATTTCGTTGAAAATACCGAGGCTCTCCAGATAGGAACGAACCGACTCTACAATTTCACGATCACAGCCGGAGTGCGTGATGAAGACTCTGTCGGGAACCGCATTTTTCAGGTCTTCTTCCATATCTTTTGTGTAGGACAGAATGACAGAACTCAGCTTACCACGATATTTTTTGGAGGCATCCATGGCGCCGTCTTCGACTACGATCCTGGGATGAAGCTTTAACATGGTGCCTGCCAGAGCTGCGACAGCATTACATCTTCCTCCACGGTAGAGGTAGGTCAGAGTATCTACGGTGAAGCTGGCACGTACTCTGGGGCGGATCTCTTCGATGGCAGCAGTGATCTGGGCTCTGGTTTTCCCCTCTGCGGATAAAAGGGCAGCCTGTATTACCTGCAGACCGATGCCGGTAGACAGGTTGGCGGAATTGATCACAGTTACTTTATCAGAAGCTTCCAGTTCTTCCGCAGCCAGACGCATGACATTGCCGGAGGTGGACATGCTGTCGGAAATAGAGAAACAGATGATCTCACGGCCTTCATCCAGAAATGGCTTCATCACTTCCATGGCCTCGGTCATGGAAGGTGCAGAGGTCTTCGGTGTGGTCTTATTTTCATCGGACCATCGGAAGATCTCTTCCGGGGTAATGTCCACACCATCACGATACTCTGTCTCCCCTAACAGGATGTGCAGGGGCAGGATGGCAATGTCATATTTTTCCAATAAATCTTTTGACAGATCGCAGGTACTGTCAGAGATGATCTTAACTGTCTGTGCCATAGAATATACCTTCCTTTTTTAGCGTTTCATCTTGTATTATTATTCATTGCTTTTGACGATCTGTCTGGCTACATAGACGCCGCTGGCAGATGCATGGGACAGGGAATGGGTCACGCCACTGCCGTCACCGATGATATATAATCCCTTATGACAGCTTTCCAGGTGCTCGTCCAGTTCTACTTCCATGTTATAGAATTTCACCTCCACACCGTAGAGCAGAGTGTCGTCATTGGCGGTACCGGGTGCGATCTTGTCCAAAGCGTAGATCATTTCAATGATGCCGTCTAAGATACGCTTGGGAAGTACCAGGCTTAAGTCACCGGGGGTTGCAGCCAGGGTAGGCTCCACCATGCCTTCGGCAATACGTTTTGCGTTACTGCGGCGTCCTCTTACCAGATCACCGAAGCGCTGCACGATGACACCACCGCCCAGCATATTGGAGAGACGGGCGATGCTTTCGCCGTAGCCGTTACTGTCCTTGAAGGGTTCGGAGAAATGCTTGGCGACTAACAGTGCAAAGTTGGTGTTCTCCGTCTGTTTGTCGGCACCTTCGTAGCTGTGGCCGTTGACGGTGACGATGCCGTTGGTATTCTCATTTACTACGATACCGTGCGGATTCATACAGAAGGTACGCACGGCATCTTCGAATTTCTCGGTTCGGTATACGATCTTGCTCTCATACAGTTCATCGGTCAGATGAGAGAAGATGACAGCGGGAAGCTCCACGCGGACACCGATATCCACACGATTGGACTTGGTGTTGATATCCAGATCCTTACAGATCTGTTCCATCCATTTGCTGCCGCTGCGGCCTACGGAGATGATGCATTGGTCACACTCGTAGGAGGCGTCCTCGCAGCTGATGCGATATCCCGGATCCAGTGCTTCCACAGTTTTTACCGGAGTATCGAAATAGAAAGTCACTTTATCTTTGAGTTCTGCGTACAGATTCTCCAGCACGATAAAGTTGATATCGGTACCTAAGTGACGGACGGAAGCATCTAAGAGGGTCAGCTTGTTCTGCATGCAGAGCTTTTTAAAAGAGGTACCTGCGGTGGAATACAGTTTGGTGCCCTCTCCACCGAATTTCATATTGATGTCATCCACGTATTTCATGAGATCGATGGCCTGATTTTTGCCGATGTATTCATATAACGTACCGCCGAAAGCATTGGTGATGTTGTATTTTCCGTCGGAAAAAGCACCTGCACCGCCGAAACCGCTCATAATAGAACAGCTTTTGCAGTTAATGCAGCTCTTGATCTTATCTCCGTCGATGGGGCAGTGGCGCTTCTCCAGGGGATGACCGGCTTCGAAGACAGCGATCTTCAGATTGGGATTCTGTTGTACCAGCTCGTAAGCGGAGAAGATACCGCCGGGGCCGGCACCGATAATAATGATGTCATATTTCATAGGGAATGGTTCCTTTCATAGTGTTCTTTTTTCACTTCTGTAAATTCCAAAAACATCTAAAATATGATGTCGGGGTCAAAAGCCCCCGACTTTGATGCCTACGGATTGTTCCGTGCTACGCACTCTCACTTCTACGCTCCGCTTCGGTCCGTGCTAAACATGTGCCACTGGCACATAGCACCCTACCCTCTATTCGCATATCGTGGGATTATCATCCCACTTTTATGCTCATATCG
>ERZ773131.1762-NODE-1762-length-14977-cov-3.379239_pt1 | contig 14977 bp, 11 predicted proteins | sample MGYA00511082_ERZ773131 | MGnify/ENA primary metagenome ERZ773131 (study PRJEB29015, sample SAMEA2737813) | human gut metagenome | biome: human gut; feature: human-associated habitat; material: faeces | place: China | collected 2012 ... | reverse complement strand
CGTTTACGCCGCGCAGCATTTTTACACGAGCGTCGTTACCGAATTTTACGTCTTTAGCTGCCATTATCTTTATTCCTTAAATTCGTATGTTCAGTGTCGTGCGCGGATTACGCTTCAACAATTGCCAGAATGTCGCTTTCGGACATGATCAACACTTCTTCATTGTCGATCTTCTCGGATTTCACACCGTAGCCATCGTTGAAAATAACGATGTCGCCAACTTTAACGTCGGAGTCGACGCTCACGTACTCAAGACGCAGCGTGCCGTCAGCCTGACCCTGCAGCATGCCCTGGGCGCGCGTGTCCTGCACCATGGCGGACACACCCGAGTTCTCGTCGCCAATAAGGCGCACGGTAGAGGTCTTGGCCGATACCTCGATAATCTGACCGATAACACCGGCAGAACTCGTCACGGGCATGTTGATGGTAAGGCCGTCGGCAGAGCCCTTGTCGATGGTAACGGTCGAGGTCCAGGCATCGCCCGAGGCACCAACGATACGAGCAGCGGTCGATTTGAGGTTGTAGGTCGACTGCAGGCCGACCAGCCCCTCCAGACGCTCGGCGGTCTTTTGAGCCTCGGAGAGCTCAGCAACCTTAGAGGTCAGCTCCTCGTTTTGCTTCTTAAGCTCGTCAAGCGTGTCCTGCGACGCCGTAAGGTTAGAGAACACGTTGCCGATCGCATTGAAGGGAGCCGCCACGGCCGAGCCCACAAAGCGCACCGGCGAGGTAATCGTCGTCACGCCCGAACGCACGGCATGAATCGGTCCTGCCTCGCCCTCGCGGATGTAAAACGTGAGCAGCAACACCGAAATCAGGCTGAAAACAATCAACGGGCGCATACCCGTTGATTGTCGCTTGGTATTCAGATTTGTGGAGAAACCCGAAGATCGTGCCAAATGGAATCCACCTTTTGGAAATTAAGCATTGGTCTGGACGAAGCCGCCATCAAACGCATTGGCCTCGAGCACGCGGGCACAGCCGTTAACGACGTTATCGAGCGCCGTGGGGCTGACGTTGACCGAAACACCGGTCTCATCGCGCAGGCGCACGTCGAGACCGCGCAGCAGCGCGCCGCCACCAGTCAGCAAAATGCCGTAGTACATAAGGTCCGAGGCAAGATCGGGAGGCGTAGCGTCGAGTGCGTCCTTGACGGCCTTGGCCATCTCGTCGAGCGGCTTGTTGAGCGCGCGACGAATCTCCTCGCTCTCGATGCGCACGGTCTTGGGCAGACCGGTGATCACGTCGCGGCCGTTGACCTCGACGTCGAGCTCGTCCTTGAGCGGCACGGCGGAGCCGACCTTGATCTTGATGTCCTCTGCCGTACGCTCGCCGATGGCCAAGTTGTAGGCATCACGAACGTGCGTGAGGATGGCCTGATCGAACTCGTCGCCGGCAATACGGATGGACTGCGAGACGACGATGCCACCCATAGCGATAACGGCAACCTCGGTGGTACCGCCACCGATGTCGATGACCATGGAGCCGGTGGGTTCCTCGACGGGCAGATCGGCGCCGATAGCGGCAGCCATGGGCTCCTCGATCAGGTAGGCCTGGCGAGCGCCAGCTTGGATCGTGGCCTCAAAGACGGCACGCTTCTCGACCGACGTGACGCCGGAAGGAACGCAGACAACAACGCGCGGACGCGGGGTCCACGGATAGCGCTTCTCGGACGCCTTGTCGATAAAATAGCGAAGCATAGCCTCGGTAACATCGAAGTCGGCGATGACGCCGTCCTTCAGGGGACGAACGGCCACGATGTTGCCGGGCGTACGGCCGAGCATGCGCTTTGCCTCGATACCGACCGCCAGGATGCGCTCGTCGTTCTTGTCGATGGCGACAACAGAGGGCTCGCGAATGACGATGCCCTTGCCGCGCACGGAGACAAGCGTATTGGCGGTGCCGAGGTCGATGGCAAGATCGCCCGCATAGCTACCGAAGAACATATCCATCAAAGAAAACAACGCAACTCCTGATGTGTTGGATGATTGCTGGAAAACTACTAGCTCATCATACTAGCGCAAGCCCGGCACCTCACTTGCGGTGAAGCGCCGGGCAAAGCTAAATCCCATAAGGTCACTACTGGTTGTCAGCAGCCGAAAAATCCATATCGAGCGAGGAAACGGCCCAGCCGATATGGTTGTCGGAGCGCACGAATTTGACGGTGTACTCCTGCTCGCCGCCCTTGGACAGCGATGCCTTCACCTTGGCGGTCGTCTCGGTCATGGACTGATCCATGCCCTCGACGGACACGGTGGCACCCTGCGGAATCGAGGAGATGATCATCGACTTGGCATCCTCGGACAGGCTCGAGGCCAGACAAGACTCGGCCTTTGCGGTGTCACCGTCGCCAGCAGCCTGGAACAGATCGGTGATAACCGACTCCTGCGAGGGGAAGCCAAAGCCGCGCGTATAGGCAAAGCCCAGACCGCCCGCGGCGATCAAAATGAGCAGAAGCAGCACGATGAAGACTTTGAGACCCGTGTGGCGATGGCGACGACGAACCTTGGCCTGCTTGCGGTCCTGACGGTCCTGCTGGACCAACTCGGACTCGGACAGCGTAAAGAAGCCGGTGTCCGAGGGATCGGGCATAAACTGACCGGTCGCGCCCGTAGGATCGAGCGGATCGACGGCAGGAGCGTTCATCGCGGGTGCCGGAGCCGTGGCCATGGCCGTCTGGGCAGACAGCGCGGCAAGCGAATCGTGCACGCGGGCAAGCTCATCGGCCTGCTCGGAGGTGAGCTGGTAGATGCCATCGGCAGTAGCGGCGTTAAAGGCGTCGAGTGCGTCGGAAGGACGGCCGGCGGCAGAAAGCGCCTGACCCATGCCGGCGTTGAGCGCACGCGTGTCGTCGCGGGGGCCGGCAAAGTCGATAGCCGTGCGGTAGGTCTCCACGGCATCCGCCGGACGGCCGAGCTTGATGAAGCAACGACCGAGCTCGCCGAGTGCGGCGGCAGGAGCCGGATTGGCGCCGTCGATGGCGGCCTGACGGAAGGCGGTTCCCGCGTTGGCATAGTCGCCCGACTGGAACAGCGCGTTACCCAGGCCCAGATAGGCCTTGAACGGCGTGGCATAAGAAGCGTCCTGCGTAGCAGCAGAGAACGCCTGAGCGGCCGTCGTGTAGTCGCCCACGGCGGCGAGCGCCTTGCCGCGGTTGGTGAGCAGCGCGCCGCGCTTGCCGTAGGTGCCGTCGTTGAGGGCGGCGGCGTAGGCCTCGGCGGCCTCAGCATACATGCCCAGGTGCATCAAGGCGTTGCCACGAAGGTGATCGGCCTCGCCCATAATCTCATCGGGAGTCTTTGCCGCCCCAAGCATCTGGGCTGCAGCGGAAAAATCACCCGCGCGGTAAGCGGCGCGGCCCTGTTGGATCAGCTGGCTATTCAAGGAAGTCCCCTTTACTCGTGAACGATCTCGACATGGACGATCTCGTCGCCGGCACGCAGCTGCGAAATCACATCGAGACCCTCGACCGTGGTACCAAAGACGGTGTAACCGGAATCGAGGTTATGCTGGGCACCCAGGCAGAAGTAGAACTGCGAACCCGCGGAATCGGGGTCCATGGAGCGTGCCATGGCAAGGGCACCATCGACATGGCTGTTGCGCGGATTGGTGGCAAACTCGCCCTTGATGCAGTAGCCGGGGCCACCGGTACCGGGCATGCCATCGGGGCCCTCAAGACCGGCAGCGACGTCGGCGCCGGACATATCGCGGGTATTGGGGTCGCCACCCTGAATGACAAAGCCGGGCACATAGCGATGGAACTTAAGGCCATCATAGAAACCCATCGCGGAAAGCTCGCAGAAGTTCGCGACATGAATGGGAGCGCCCTCGCCGTCAAACTTAACCTTGATGGTACCCTTCGACGTCTCGATAACGGCGTACTCGTCGCCGGCAAGCTGATACTCGGGCGTGTAGAGCTCTTTCTTAAAACCAAACATGTGGTTCCTTCCTCGTGCGTTTAAAGCATATTTGTACGAATTGTAGCAATAAGCATGCGCTTACATCAATTGCGCACGTAGGTTATGCCGACTATGGCGAACTAATTTTAGTTACGCTGCTGCGGCTTCCAGGAACCCACATTGGCGTCGTACTGGTTCAGCGCGCTATTGCCGCCCTGCGCGATGGGCGCCAGGATCTCGCTCTGGTGGGAACTCATCGACTCGCCATCGGGAATGGCCAGCGAGATGTCCCAACTCTGGCAGATCACGTCGACACGCTCGTACATCCACTCGGCAAGCTGCTTTAAGTGGGCGATGTCGTCCGCATAGACCGTATCGTCCTGATACTTAAGGTTATTGAGCTCATCTTGCGTCTTTTTGATCTGGTCGCGCAGGGCGTAGGCACTCTGCGACAGCTCCTGACGGGTGGACAGCGGCGTTCGGAGATAGCCGTTGTTAAAGGAATCGATGACCTCGCCGATCTGGTCCTCGTCACCGTAGGACACGATGGTCTGATACAGACCGTCGAGCCTGGTATAGAGCTGATCATCGGTCAGCACGGTTTCTTCCTGGACCACCTCGGCAGAATCGTCTTGCTTGGTATCGTCCTCAGTCGCCTCGCCCTTTTGGCGCGTGGGGAAGGTGGTTTGTGCAGCTTGGCCAAACTGGTCGTAGAAGCCAGGCATGACACCCATGGGATCGGTCGTCACGAACCAATAGGCACCGCCGCAAACGACGGCAAGTACCGCGATGACGATGAGCGGCTTGGGGATATGACGCTTGTGCTTGTGATAGGCGTCCTCGTCGGGATGCACTTTGCGCTTGGGTTTTTGAGCATCGTCATGCAGGGAAACGGGCGTGGGGATATCGACCTTGGGGATACCGAAATCCTTATCGAAAGCCGGCAGCACGCAGGTCTCGTTAGGATCGGCGGCGTCCGAAAGAACCGCGGCAGCCGAGGCGGGCGCATGAGGCACCTCGGTATCGATCTGCTCTTGCGTTAGGCGCGGAAAGCCCGCCGTGTGGCCCGCTGCCAGGTCGGATGCGGCCGCGTCCTCGGAGAGGATACCCGGAGCGGGGCGTCCGCATTTGGGGCACGTACGATCATGCGGAGAAAGACGGGCACCGCAGCCCTCGCAGAACACGAACTCGGTGTGCTCGGGGCCATCGCCCGGACCCACATAGGCGTTGCAGTAGGGGCAGAACGAGGCGCCGTCCTCGATAGTCTTAAGGCAATGCGGGCAGATCACGGCATCCTCTTTTCGAAGCAATTCAAACAATCGAGGTTAGAGCATAACATCGCCACGGCCCCACAGGAACAAGGCACCAATTCAACATCGCCAGGCGCGTAGCTACTTCTTCTTTTTCTTGGGCATCGAGACTTTGATGCCCTGGGCCGATTTGGTCACGCGGGAGCGCTTGGCAACGGCGCTCTTCTTTTTCTTGGGCTGGGCCTGGGCCACGCCCTCGAGTGCACGGGCCTCGGCCTCGCGGACAGTGCGCGCCTCACGGCGCTGCGCCATATCGGCGGCAACGCGCTTGGCAAAACGCTCGGCGGTCGATCCCGTCGAGCTCACCTTGCCGCCACCGCGACCCAGGTGGACGCGCACACCACGGCCAAAACCAGTTGCGGCATGACGACGACGCGGCTTGAGCGAATCCATCATCGTGGCGAGCTTAAAGAACACCGAGCAGGTAAAGACCACGATAACAGCCAAGATAACCATCTGGCCCATCGACAGGTTGGCAATAGACAGCAGCTCCGGGAATCCGATAACGCCCACCAGGATGCCGGCGACTACAAACACAAAGAGCACCACACGTAAGGGCGTGAGAGGCTGCGAGATGCGCCAGATTAGGCTGACGCTCGCCGCGCACGACGTAAGCAGGCACATCGTAGACAGCGTGAGCTGGCTAAAGCCAAACACGCGCGCCACAAAGATATCGAGCGCCGCAGCCAAAATGACCGCAATCGACGCCGGCAGTGCACGCTTGAGTACGTTGCTCAAAAACGCACCCTTCACACGAGCATTGTTGGGCTCCAGGCCCAACACAAAGCCCGGCGCGCCGATGCAGAAGAAGTTAATGAGCGTCATCTGGATGGGCTCGAAGGGGTACGGCGGCAGCGCGATACACAGCGCCGCCAGGCCCATCGAGAACAGCGTCTTGGTCAGGAACAGTGAGGCCGAACGCTGCAGGTTGTTGATGGAGCGACGGCCCTCGGCCACCACGGCGGGCATCGAGGCAAAATCGTTGTCGACGAGTACGATCTCGGCCACGTTGCGCGCGGCATCGGAGCCGGCCGCCATGGCGACGGAGCAGTCGGCCTCCTTGAGCGCCAGCACGTCGTTGACGCCGTCGCCCGTCATGGCCACGGTGTGCCCGCGGCGTTTGAGCGCCTGTACGAGCTCGCGCTTCTGCTGCGGCGTCACACGCCCAAAGACGTGATAGCGGTCCACCGCCGCATCGAGTTTGGCAGGCGTATCGAGGGTCGTAGCGTCCACGTAAGCGTCGGCGCCCGGCACGCCCACCACGCGCGCGATCGACGACACCGTACGTGGGTCGTCGCCGCTGATCACGTTGAGGGTCACGCCCTGCTCGTTAAAGTAGCCGATAGTCTCGGCTGCCGAGGTGCGGATCTCGTCACGGATGGTCACAAAGCCCACGGGCTCGGCCTCGCCCACCATGTCGCCGTCGGGCGTAAAGCCGTCCACGAGCGCCACCACGAGCACACGGCAGGTATCGGCGAGCTCGGCCACACGATTCTCGACCTGTGCAAATGCGCGATCAGAGAGTACAAACTGCGCGGCGCCCATCACATAGGAGCCCTGCGCAAACGAAGCGCCGCTCCATTTTTTAGACGACGAGAATGGAATGACCGACAGCGGCTCGGACACCTCGACCGGGCGATCGGCGTAATAGTTGAGCAGCGCCTGGCATGTCTCGTTGGCATCGGCCGAGGTCGCACGTGCCACGTTAGCCAGCGCAAAATCGAGCACTGTGGTATCGACGGGAACAGCCGCCTCGTCCGAGTCCACGCCAAAGCCAACACCCTCAACAGGCAGCGGGTAGGTGCCCTCGACCTCCATACGGCCCGAGGTAATGGTGCCCGTCTTGTCCAGGCACAGCACGTCGACGCGCGCGAGCGTCTCGATGCAGTAGAGCTGCTGCGCCAGCACCTTGCGGCGGGCCAGGCGCACCGTGGCGATGGCGAGCACCGACGAGGTCAGCAGCACCAGGCCTTGCGGGATCATGCCCAGCAGGGCGCCCACCGTGGACAGCAGCGCCGACGAAGGCACATGACCAGCCAACAGCTCGGAGAAGCACCATGAAAGCGCACTATCGCCCGGGGTTCCCGCGGCATCCCACAGCTCGCTCACACTCGAGGCAAACAACGCCAAACCGAGCGGGATCATGATGATGCTCGCAAAGCGCACGATGGCGTTAAGCGCGTTCATGATCTCGGAATTGACCTTTTTGACGTACTTCGCCTCGTTATTAATTTTAGCCACGTAGTTGTCGGCGCCGACATGGATCACGCGGGCGCGCAGCAGGCCCGAGTCGATAAAGCTGCCGCTCATGAGCTCGGAACCGGGCTGTTTCTTAATAAGGTCGCTCTCGCCCGTCAGCAGGCTCTCGTTGACGAGCGCCTCGCCCGACACTACCACGGCGTCGGCGGGAATCTGGTCACCGCGCCCCAGGCGAATGATATCGTCGAGCACGATCTGGTCCAGGTCAAGCTCCACCTCGGCGCCGTCGCGTACCGCGATGGCCTTCTTAGAGGTCAGCAGCGTGAGCTTATCGACCATCTTCTTGGACCGCATGGATTGAATGACGCCAATAGCGGTATTGAGGAACACCACAAACAGGAACGTCAGGTTCTTAAATGAACCGGTCAAAATGACCAGGAAAGCCAAGATCACGTTGATCAAATTGAACAGCGTGCAGAGGTTCTCGATGATGAGCTCTTTGACCGACTTGGTCTTGAGCTCCATGTTGCGGTTGATCTTACCGGCGGCGATGCGCTCCTCGACCTCGGCGGTCGAGAGTCCGCGCTCGATATCCGTTGTTGCCATACCACGTCCCATCACGTCGCGTCGGTATAAGAAAACCGCCCGGACCATGCGAGGTTCGGACGGTCTTACGTTCGATGGTGCCCCATGTTGGATTCGAACCAACGGCCTTCTGCTCCGGAGGCAGACGCTCTAATCCCCTGAGCTAATAGGGCCAACGTTTGCCATTATACCCAAGTGCACCACAGGCTATCAAAATAAAAGAAAAAGCTTTGCAATTCCGAGGAAGACGAGGCGCAACGGCCCACTTTAGAAGGCAAAAGCGAGTCAGATAGTATAAACTCACATGCACCATATATACACGGCTCGCGATGCGGGCCGTTTTTGCAAAAGTTATCCATCGAGGTGAGAGGCACACCATGATTGCAATTTTAAAGCAGAGCGCCAGCGACGATGCCGTAAGCCATATCGTCAGCTGGATTGAGAAAAAGGGGCTGAAGACCGATGTCTCGCGCGGCGAGAACGAGACGATCATCGGCCTGGTGGGCGATACGACCAAGATCGACCCGTTCCTGCTCGAGTCCATGGATGTCGTCGAGCGCGTGCAGCGCGTCTCCGAGCCGTTCAAGCGCGCCAACCGCAAGTTCCACCCCGAGGACTCCGTCATCGACTGCGGCCACGGCGTCAAAATCGGCGGCGACCAGTTCCAAGTCATCGCCGGCCCCTGCTCCGTCGAGGGCGAGAACCTCATCCGCATCGCACGCCGCGTAAAGGCCGCCGGCGCCACGATGCTGCGCGGCGGTGCCTACAAGCCCCGCACCTCCCCCTACGCCTACCAGGGCATGGGCCCCGCCGGCCTCGACCTGCTGTGCGAGGCGTCTGCCGAGCTCGACATGCCGATCGTCACCGAGATCATGGACCCGCGCGACGTGCAGGTCTTCCTCGACAAGAAGATCGACGTCATGCAGATCGGCGCTCGCAACGCCCAGAACTTCCCCCTGCTCAAGGAGGTCGGCAAGACCCAGACCCCGATCCTGCTCAAGCGCGGCATGTCCGGCACGATCGATGAGCTGCTCATGGCCGCCGAGTACATCATGAGCGAGGGCAACGACAACGTCATCCTGTGCGAGCGCGGCATCCGCACCTTTGAGACCCGCACCCGCAACACCTTCGACCTCAACGCCGTGCCGGTGCTGCACCACCTGTCGCACCTGCCCGTCGTCGCCGACCCCAGCCACGCCACCGGCTACACCCGCTATGTTGAGCCCATGGCGCTCGCCGCGACCGCCTGCGGCGCCAACGGTCTGGAGATCGAGGTCCACGACGACCCGAGCCACGCTTGGTCCGACGGCGCTCAGGCCCTCACCCCCGACCAGTTCGACGACACCATGCGCCGCATCCGCGCCATCCGCGAGGTCGTCTGCCAAGAGACCGTTCAGGAGTAGCCCATGGGTACGGTGAGAAACGCACGCGTTAACCAGGGTGGCCCCAAGTGCGCCGGTATCGTGGGCCTGGGCCTCATCGGCGGCAGCTTTGCCCGCGGCTATGCGCAGGCGGGCGTTCGCGTGCTGGCCTGGGACCCCGATGATGATGTCATGACGGCCGCCAGCATGGGCACTGTCGCCGGAGAGCTCAACGACGAGACACTCGGCGAATGCGACATCATCGTCCTTGCCTGCTACCCCGAGGCCTGCATCGAGTGGCTCGAGGCGCACGCCCAGGCACTCGCCGACGCCACCGACACCGACACCGACACCGACACCGAGGCCATCATGGGCCCCGTGGTGATCGACACGGTGGGCGTCAAGGGCATCGTGTGCGAGCGCGCCTTTGAGCTTGCCCGCGAGCACGGCTTTTACTTTGTGGGTGCGCACCCCATGGCAGGCACCCAGTTCTCGGGCTACGCGCACTCCCGCGCCGACCTGTTCCAGGGCGCCCCGCTCGTGCTCGTGCCACCCGCGGTGGACGATGCGCTCAAACTGGAGCTCTTGGGGCAGGTGCGCGAGATGGTGCGCCCCTTGGGCTTTGGCAAGTTCAGCGTGACCAGCGCCGCCGAGCACGACCGCGTCATCGCCTTCACGAGCCAGCTTGCGCACGTGGTGTCCAACGCCTACGTAAAGAGCCCGACCGCCCAGGTCCACCACGGCTTTTCGGCCGGTAGCTACCGCGATCTCACCCGCGTGGCGCACCTCAACCCGCAAATGTGGTCCGAGCTCATGATCGACGACGCCGACGCGCTTGCCTTCGAGATCGACCACCTGATCGACTCGCTCGGCGCCTACAGCCGTGCGCTCAAGGACCGCGACCAGCGCTATCTGGAGAATCTCCTTGCCGAGGGCGACCGCATCAAGCGCGCGCTCGACGACGAGACCTCCCACTAGACCACCTATCACGCCAGGTCGAAAGGACCGAATCTTATGGCGATTACCATCGATATCGACACCGCACGCCCCTACCAGGTGCATGTTGGCACGTTTTTGCTGGAGCAGGCGGGACCGCTCGTGCGCGCCACTGCCGGCGGCACCAAGGCCGTCATCGTGACGGACACCAACGTTGGCCCCCTCTACCAGATGCCCGTTAAGCAAAGCCTCGAATCCGCAGGCTACGAGGTAAGCATCTACACCTTCGAGGCCGGCGAGGCCCATAAGCGTGCCGAGACCTACGTTGCCATTTTGGAGTTTGTGGCCGAGCACGAGCTTTCGCGCTCCGACGTGATCGTGGCACTCGGCGGCGGCGTCGTGGGCGACGTGGCGGGCTTTGTGGCCGCCACCTACATGCGCGGCTGCAAGTTTGTGCAGATTCCCACAAGCCTGCTCGCAATGGTGGATTCGTCGGTGGGCGGCAAGACCGCCATCGACCTGGCTGCCGGCAAGAACCTGGCCGGCGCCTTTTGGCAGCCGAATGTGGTTATCGCCGACGTGGGGTGCCTGGCCACCCTTACGCCCGAGCAGTTCGCCGACGGCTGCGGCGAGGTCGTCAAGCACGCCGTGATCGCCGACCCAGAGCTTTTCGCCGAGCTGGAGAAGACCCCGCTCACGCTGGAGCTGCTCAACCGCGATGTAGCCCGCGTAGCGCTCATCATCGCCCGCAATATCGACATTAAGCGCGCCGTGGTCGTTGCCGACGAGCGCGAAACAAACCAGCGCAAGCTGCTCAACTTTGGACACAGCGCCGGACACGCCGTCGAGGCCTGCGAGCACTTTGAGCTCGGACACGGCAACTGCGTGTCGATCGGCATGGGCATCATCACGCGCGCCGCGGCCCTGCACGGCGTTTGCGATGCTGCACTGCCCGGTCGTATTGAGGAGCTCTGCGCCCGCCATGGCCTCAAGACCCGCTGCGACCTAGATGCCGACGCCGTCTTTGCCGAGGCGCTGCACGACAAAAAACGCGTGGGCGACACCATCGACCTGGTAATTCCGCACGGCATTGGCCGCTGCAGCATCGACCGCACGCCGCTTTCCACTTTCCACGAACTCATTGCCGAGGGCCTCGGCCAGAAGGGAGACGCATCCGCATGCTAGCCCGCATCACCCCGTCCCCGCTCAAGGGCACCGTTCCCGCCATCGCGTCCAAGTCGATGGCGCATCGCCTCATCATCTGCGCTGCGCTTGCCAACGGCGAGACGCACGTTACCTGCAACACCACCTGCGCCGACATCGAGGCTACGGTGCGTTGCCTTACGGCCCTGGGCGCTCGCATCGAGACCGTCGAGGACGGCTTCCAGGTCCACCCCACCATGAAGAGTGTTGAGTTTGGCCTGCTCAAGGCACTTGCGGGCGGCACGCTCGACTGCGGCGAAAGCGGCTCCACGCTCCGCTTTATGTTGCCCGTCGCCTGCGCGCTGGGCGCAGAAGCAACTTTTGTGGGTCAGGGACGCTTGGGCGCCCGCCCGCTGTCCCCGCTCTCGGACGAGATCATCGCCGCCGGATGCGACCTACAGGGTCTGGGCGGTTTTCCGCTCAAGACGAGCGGCCGCATGCGCCCGGGCACCTTTGTGCTTCCGGGCAACGTGAGCTCGCAGTATATCTCCGGCCTGCTGCTGGCGGCCCCGCTACTGGCCCAGCCCTCCTGTGTGCAGGTGACCGGCCTCATCGAGAGCCGCCCCTATATCAACCTGACCATCCAGGCCATGAAGGCCTTTGGCGTCGAGGTCAACGTCGAACGTATTCCGGCCAAGGACGGCCAGCCCGAGGTCACGAACTTCCGCGTGAGCAGCGGCTCGTACCGCACGCCCGGCAACGTGGCCGTCGAGGGTGACTGGTCCAACGCTGCCTTTTGGCTGTGTGCCGGCGCCATCGGCACCGACCCCATCACCGTCGAGGGCGTGTCGCTGAGCTCTGCGCAGGGCGACCGCAACGTGCTTGCGGCGCTTTCGCGCTTTGGTGCCCGCATCGTGCGCTCCACCAACGCCGCCACCGTGCAGTCCGACAAGCTCGCCGGCTTTGAGATGAGCGCCCACGACATTCCGGACCTGGTGCCTGTTATCTCGGCCGTGGCCTCGCTGGCACAGGGCCGCACCTTTATTCGCGATTGCGCCCGTCTGCGCATCAAGGAATCCGACCGTCTGGTCACCACCACCCGCGAGCTCACCGCGCTGGGCGCGCAGGTGCGCATTGCCGGCGACGACCTCATCATCAAGGGTGTCGATGCCTTTACCGGCGGCGAGGTCGATTCGCACAACGACCATCGCATCGCCATGATGGCCGCCATCGCCGCAAGCCGTGCCACCGGCGAGGTCGTGATCCACGGCGCCGAGGCCGTCAACAAGTCCTATCCCGATTTCTTCGACCACTACCGCCTGCTGGGCGGCAAGGTCACACTCGAGGAGGAATAGCATGTCCTCGACCTTTGGCAACGTCTTGCACTTAAGCATCTTCGGCCAATCGCACTCCCCCGCTATCGGCTGCTCACTCGACGGCATCCCGGCGGGCATCGCCGTGGACCAGGAGAAGCTGCAGGCCTTCCTCGACCGTCGCGCCCCCGGTCGCGACGAGACCGCGACCAAACGCCGCGAGGCCGACGCCGCCCACATCATCGCCGGTGTTGTCGATGGACATACCACCGGCGCGCCCATCGCCGCGATTATCGAGAACACCAACACGCGCTCCAAGGATTACTCCGAGCTGCGCCGCAAGCCCCGTCCCGGACATGCGGACTTCCCTGCGCGCGTGAAGTATCACAACATGCACGATGTCGCTGGTGGCGGGCATTTCTCCGGCCGCCTAACGGCACCCTTATGCATCGCCGGCGGCATTGCGCTGCAGGCACTCGAGGCCCGCGGCATTCAGGTCATGGCCCACGTCGCGCAGATCGGCGGCATCTCCGACCTGCCGATGGACGACATAGTCTATCGCGAGGCCGACCGCAAGGCGATCCTTACGAACGATCTGCCGTGCATTGACGCCGCCGCAGCCGGCCGCATGCGCGAGGAGATTCTGGCCGCGCGCGACGAGCTCGACAGCATCGGCGGCATCGTGGAGTGCGGCATCTACGGACTTCCCGCGGGCATCGGCGACCCCATGTTCGACGGCATCGAGAACCGCATTGCGCAGATCGCGTTTGGCATTCCAGCCGTAAAGGGCGTGGAGTTTGGCATGGGCTTTGCCGTGGCCGCCATGCGCGGCAGCGAGAACAACGATCCATATCGCATCGATGCCGAGACCGGCGAAATCGAGGTCGAGTCCAATAACGCCGGCGGCATCCTGGGCGGTATTTCGACCGGCGCGCCCGTCATGTGGCGCATGGCCGTAAAGCCGACGCCCTCCATTGGCCGCGAGCAGCAGACGGTGGACATGGACGCTATGGAAAATGCCGAGCTCTCGGTCCACGGCCGCCACGATCCCTGCATCGTCCCGCGCGCCGTCCCCGTAGCCGAAGCAGCCGCCGCCCTCGCCATCTGGGACGCCCTCCTCGAGGACGCAGGCCAGCTCTAACCCGACTCACCTGAGTTGCCCGTCAACTCTGCCATTACGCGAAAGGGGCCTCCATGGACCTTGCCGATATTCGCCAAGCCATCGATGGCATCGACACCACGCTCCTCAACAGCTTTGTCGAGCGCATGGACATTGCCACCGAGGTCGCCAAATCAAAAATCGAGATGGGCAAGGCCGTCTTCGACCCCGCCCGTGAGCGCTCCAAGCTCAACAACCTCGCCAGCCGCGCGCCCGAGCGCTACGAGGCGCAAACTATCACCCTGTTCCGTCTCCTCATGAGCATGAGCAAGGCCGAGCAGCAGCGCTACATCAACGAGCTCAGGGGCATCACGGTCTCGCAAAAGGCCCATGCCACGGCCGCAGCCTGTGACACGCCCTTCCCCCAGACGGCCACTGTCGCCTGCCAAGGCGTCGAAGGCGCCTACAGCCAGATCGCCGCGTGCAAACTCTTCGACGTGCCCGACATCGCGTTTTTCGAGACCTTCGAGGGCGTTATGCGCGCCGTGCGCGACGGCTTCTGCGAGTTTGGCGTGCTGCCCATCGAGAACTCCACCGCCGGCTCAGTCAACGCCGTCTACGACCTGCTCGCCCAGTTCGACTTCCACATCGTGCGCTCGCTTCGCCTCAAAATCGACCACAACTTGCTCGTCAAGCCCGGCGCCAAGTTTGCGGACGTGCATGAGGTCTACAGCCACGGCCAGGCCATTGCCCAATGCGCCGGCTTTATCGAGGCGCACGACCTGCACGCCACCAAGTACCCCAACACGGCCATGTCGGCCGAGATGGTCGCCAGCTCCGAGCGCACCGATGTTGCCGCCATCGCATCGCGCAGCTGCGCGGCACTCTATGGTCTGGAGGTGCTGGAGCCCAACATCCAGGACTCGGACAACAACTACACGCGCTTTGTCGTCATCAGCCGCGAGCCACGCGTCTATCCCGGTGCCAACCGTACCTCGCTTATGATGACCACGGCCAACGAGCCGGGCGCGCTCTATCGCGTACTCGAGCGTTTCTACGCGCTCAATATCAACCTCATCAAGCTCGAGAGCCGTCCCATCCCCGGGCATGACTTTGAGTTTATGTTCTACTTTGA
>ERZ773131.1753-NODE-1753-length-14997-cov-6.622273_pt1 | contig 14997 bp, 17 predicted proteins | sample MGYA00511082_ERZ773131 | MGnify/ENA primary metagenome ERZ773131 (study PRJEB29015, sample SAMEA2737813) | human gut metagenome | biome: human gut; feature: human-associated habitat; material: faeces | place: China | collected 2012 ... | reverse complement strand
CCAGTGTGTCGATGTCGGTGCTGCCGTCGTCGAGGCGCTCATCCACGCCGGGGTGCTTGCCGCTGTAAAGGGCCGTAGCGAGAGCATCCCGCAGAGTGGCTGCCTCGGGCATGAGCCAGAACCGCCCGCCGCCCATCAGGATGCAGGTGAGCCGGATGCGGTCGGTGATCTTTATCTTGGCGCTGTTCTCCACCCGGTCCGCAAGCCAGCTCAGCCTGCAGCGGCGCAGGCGGGAACGGATGTGGTTTATCAGGGTCTGCTCGGCGCTGTCGCAGAAGATGTACTGGATCTCGCCCCAGCGGGCAAAGACCGCGATGCAGAACTCAATGAGTTTGTCGGCCAGAAAATCGGCGTCCTGCGCCACCGGGTCGATGCGCTGGGACGCCAGCCCCACGACGCCCGACCAGCCCGGGAGAATGGCCGTCGCCACGAAGGCGTGTTTTGAGCCGTTGCCGCCGAAGTCCACGCCGATACGGATCCGCCACGGGTGCAGCTGCTTTTCGGCAGGCCAGAAAAAACGCCCATCCCCGGCGGCGAGGCTGTCGGCCAGCAGGCGGTAGATGACGCCGTTGGCTGCCATCCACTGCCCGAGGATGAAGCGGTTATAGTAGACGGTGCCGGTGTACTCTTTTTTCAGGTCGGCCACGAACTGGGCCGGAAGGGTCGGGTTGTCGTCGATGGTGTAGGCCTGACAGTAGATGTCGGCATCGCTGTCGAGGAATTTTTTGAACCAGTGGGAGGGGCTTTCCGGGTTGCAGGTGCCGTCGAAATGACTGTGCGGACAGGACAGGCGGCTTTTGAGCATCTGAAAAACGCCCTCGTCCCAGGTGGTGATCTCGTCGCCGTAGGCGTACTCGAAGGCCGCGCCCTGAATGCGGGCAATGTGCTTTTTGTTGTCGGCACCGAGGACATAGACCTTGCGGCCGAAGAGCTGCACCATGTTGCCGGAGGCCGAGGTGCGGACGACGCCCACCAGCTCCGGCCCCCAGAGGCCGCGCATGGGCTCCAGCACGTTGCGTTCCAGCGTGCCGAGGGTGTTGCCCAGCATGACCAGCAGGCCCTCGCCCCGGGCTGCGCAGATGCGCTTCGGGATGGTGACGGCGCAGTCGAGATAGGTCTTGCCGGAGCGGGTCGCGCCGGTCTTGACGTTCCAGCGGTGGGAGCAGCTGCGCAGATATTCCTGCTGAAATTCAGTCAATGGCACTGTCTACACCTCCCAGCAGCTCCTTCGCCTTTGCCAGTGCATCGGCGGCGGGGTCCTCCTGCACGGTATCCTCGCCCAGCATCTTGAGCAGCACCGACGCCGCCTGCGGGTCGCCGCGCTTGGCTCTCTCGGTGACGCCCATGACGACGGCCATCTGGTTATCGATGTCCTCCGGGTCGATGGCGTCCCGCAGCATGGCGTTCACCCGGCGGCGGTCAGTCTCGGGCAGGCTCAGGTAGTAGTCGGCGGCCTCCCGCATGGAGCGCTTGCGGCGGCGTGCCGCACCCGAGGCGATGCCGCCCTGCTGTCCCAATGACCTGGCTTCGTCCTTGCTTCGCTGGTCCATCGGCACCAGATTTTTGTATCCATCTTCACGCGACACGTCACCACCTCTCCGGTGCAAAAGTAAAGCCGCCCGGGGTTTCCGAACGGCAGAAGCTGCATAAAAAATCCCCGCACATTTCTGTGCAGGGTGATTGACGCACATCCGGTGGGGTATCCTTGAACCCACTGCGGATTCCGGGGCCTCCGGTGGTGTGCCGGACTCTCACGGGGAGAAGGAGGGACTCCCATCCGGCACGCCAGCCCCAAGCGGTTTCGCAGGCCATGCGTCAGGCTGTTGCTGCGGCGGGGCGCAGCGTCATGGTGCCGCCCTTGGAATCGAACCAGCCGTGTCTACTCACACGCGCCGCGCACCAAATTGCGCTCAGGCGGCATAATAGAAGCAGCCCGCACACCATGCGGTCAATCGTCAAGGAGGACATGGTGCGGAGGCTGCGTGTATCGGTGGGCCTTTCCGGCTCTGCCGATGGTATCATTTTACACCGGAAGAGAGTGAACGCACAATGAACGGATACTGCACAGTTTCAGAGTTTCAGGTGTTCAATGGCCCGGCGGCGCAGGGCGAAAATGCCACGGGAAGTGAAATTCATGTCTGCGGCTACCTGCTCCCATTTCAGGCAGTCCAGATAGTATTTGCGAAGAGCGCAGTATTCGGCGGAGTCCAGCTGCACAAGCACGGCATCGATCTCCGCAAACAGAGCATCACAGACGGCCAGCTGCGCGTAGGCGCGGCGCTCAGCCTCTTCCTGACGCTCCACTGCGCGGGCGAGGCTCTGCCCATCTTTGCTGCCTCCCGGCGCAGCGCTGAGGTTCTGGGTGATGTGCCGGGTGGCTTCCTGTGCCTCTGCCAGCCGGTAGGAGAGCCGCTGGTAGAGCTTTTCGGCTTCCCGATAGCGGGAGAGCCAGCTTATCTTTTCTTCGTAGGGCATTCGGCTTCCTCCACCCGGACGAACACCCCGCAGGGGTCCGCCCAGAATTTTTCTACGATCTCGCTGCACACCTGAGCATCGTCCGCCCAGAAGTGCAGGCGGGTCATCTCGTCCTTGAGGGCTTTTTCGAGGTTGTCGGTGTCGGGCTTGCTGGTGCGCCATTCTCCGCTGCGGCGCTTGCCCTCGGTGGGAAAGCACCATTTGACCAGCAGCCTCACCGGGCGGCCGGCCGGGATGGGCTGCTCCGGGGCGTGGGGCGCAAGGTAGGCGTGGAGCTTGGCACGGGCGGCTTTCAGTTCAGAGCTGTCATGCAGCACGGCGCAGGGCTTGCCGCCCTTCATGTAGGCATGAAGCTCTTTGGCGTTATGGGTAGTGGTGGGCGGACGCATAGGGATAAAAAACTGTGTGGTCATTTCGTACCTCGTTTTCTTTTTTTGTATCAGCGGCCAACGTGATGGGGAGGGTCCCCGGAGGATGGGGGCTGTGTTCGCCCCATCCTCTGGGATACCCCATCACACATTGCAGTGCAGTCATGCTATTATATATAGGCTATTTTGCACTGCAAATGTTGCAGTCATAGCGGCTATTTCTGCAATTTTGCAGTTTTTGCTGTCGTGCAAAATAGCGGCTATCACTGCATTTTTACAACAAAATGTAATTGAAAATATAACAGAGCGTTCAACCTCTGCTGCCGGGTTCCTTGCGGCCAACCTTCTCGCCGTCGATCCAGAAGCGCCCGTCTTCTTTCAGACGGTTCTTGACGGTGCGGGGCTTCAGGTCCATGTACTCACCGAGGCTGTAGACCGTGACCTCACCGTCCATCATGCAGGCTTCAAAAGCGGTGTCCAGCTCAGCCTTCCTGTCCTTGGACTGCTTGGCCTTGTCACCCCAGCGGCGGCTTGCACCTTTCGCACCCAGCGTGCGGAAGTCGCTGTCCGGCTGCAGATCTTCCAGAAGCCCGCTGTCCAGCTTATGCACCGGATAGTCAAACCAGAGGTTGACCGGGGCAAAGCTTGCAAACTCGCGGAGAGTGCCTTCGATGCGCCAGGCAGTCATGCTGTCGGCTTTCTTCTGAGCCGCAGCCACGTCGGCGTCGATGGCCCGCAGGTCGGCGAGGCCAAGCTTCTCTTTGGCGATGGTGAGCATCCGGCTCTTGCTGAGGGCGTCATCCGGGCCGTAGGCGTCGGCATGGCCGCGCTTATCCAGCATCGCTTTGATGACCCGGCAGGCGGCCTTGTTGTGCAGCTGCTTCCGGATGGCGTCGGTGATGGTCAGCTCAGTCATGTCCAGCATGGCATCCGGGTCGCGGGCAAACACGCCGGAGCCGGATGCTCTGTCCATGCTGCGCTTGCCGCCCTGCGCACCCTTGGAATGATGGTGGCAGTAGATGACGGCGCAGTCCAGCGCGCGGCAGACCACATCGAACTGGTTGCAGAATTTCGCCATCTGGTCGGCGCTGTTCTCGTCGCCGGTGATGACCTTGTAGATGGGGTCGAGGATGACGGCAGTGTAGCCCTTTTTGCCTGCCCGGCGGATGAGCTTGGGGGCAAGCTTGTCCATCGGGACAGATGCGCCGCGCAGGTTCCAGATGTCAATGTTCCGCAGATTGTCCGGCGCAAGGCCCATCGCGGTATAGACGTCCTTGAAGCGGTGCAGGCAGGACGGCCTATCAAGTTCCAGATTGATATAAAGTACACGCCCCTGCGCACAGGAGAAGCGGCCCAGCCACGTCTTGCCCTCGGCGATGGCGATGCACAGCTCGATGAGGGCAAAGCTCTTGCCCGCCTTGGAGGGGCCTGCCAGCAGCATCTTGTGGCCTTGGCGCAGTACGCCGGAGATGAGGGCATCGGCCAGCGGGGGCAGGTCGTCCCAGTCGTCGGCCAGACATTCGGTGTCGGGCAGGTCATCGGTGCAGGCCTCCACCCAGTCGCACCAGTCCTCCCAGCAGCTTTTGCCGACATTCGTTTCAAGCAGAGCCTGTTTCTGCCCCGCCCGCAGGATGCCGGGCATCCGGGAGAGGCGGGAAGGGTTGCGGTTCTGCTGGTCGAGGGTCAGGCCGTTCTTCTGGCAGGTGGCGTAGAGGTAATCGACCCGCTTGCGGTACTCAGCATAATCCGGCGCATTGACCCGGACGATGGCGTGGATGCTCTTGCCGCCGGAGTAGACCAGCGCGGCGCAGGGCAGCTCCATCTGGTGGATAGCGGCCAGCTGCTTGCCGGGCTCCATGTTGTCGCACTCCACGAGGGCGTAGCGGTAGCTGGTGACATTGGCATCCTTCCGGCCTGTGCCGTCCACCGGGTTGAAGCAGATCCATGCACCGATTTCCGGGTCGCAGTCGCCCATGACCTTGCCGACGTCGCCGCCGCAGGCGTCCAGCTCTTCGATGAGCTGCCCGGCAGTTCTGTCCCAGCAGCCTTTTGCCGGGCGTCGGCGGTCGGCGGCCATGAAGCTCTCGGTGACATAGGCCACATACTCGTCCGGCTCGAAGAGGGCCTGCAGGTAGCGTTTGAGCTGCTGGGCAGGCTCCCATGTGTCGGGAAGGTGAAGCTCCTGCTCTTCGACCCAGCGGGGGTCTACCAGTGCGGGCTGCTGCGGACCGACGGTCAGCTCATCGCCCCAGTCCAGCGCATGACCTGCAGGGCCGGACCAGCCGTGCTCATAGGCCAGCTGGAAGATGCTGCTCTGGGTGACGGGCTTCGAGCTGCCGTGGAAACTCTCCCATTTTTTGATGCACTCGCCCTTGTGATACCGCCCGCCGTCCCGGGCGCTCCATTGCTCCCACACGGCGACGGGCAGACCGGCTTCTTTCAGGCCCATGCCCACCATGAGCCATTCTTCATAGGTCAGGGCGGACGGGGAGACGAAGTCCAGTGCTTCTTTGATGTCATTTTCATGTTCCATTCGCATTACCATATAAACATATCATCTGCGATGACCGGCTCAGCAGACGGGATATAGTTCTTGGGGTCAACGCCCTTCGGCGCGCCCCGCCAGCCGCCGGCGGCAATGCGGTCTATCATGTGCCGTGCGGCCTCGAAGCTCCACGTGCCGACGTGCTGGAAGCCGTATTTCTCCAGGCAGCGTATCTGCTTTGGGGTGGTCAGGCCCTCGTCCCGGCGCTTGCTGAGACGGTCGAGCAGGAGAGACGCTTTGCCTGCAGACTCCACGGCGTCGGGCAGGATGCCCAGTTTTTCCAGTGCAGCAGTCTGTTCTGCGCTGGGCGGGCCAGCCTCCCAGCCAAAGGCCGGCACATAGCCGGAAAGGTCTTCGGCCTGAATGCTCATCTCGTATTGCAGCGGGTCAACCAGCTTCGCCTTTTTGCGGCGCTGTTCTTCCAGCTGCTTGGCAAGGGCTTCTTCCCGCTGGGCCACCACATCCTCGCTGGCCTGTGCGGCGGCGTCCTCAATATCCTGCGGCCCGCCGCTCTCGGCCAGATTGTCGGTCATCTGCCGGGCCACGACCCGGTCCTCACAGACAAGGTCGGCGGGGCGGCAGAGCTCGTGCTTGTCGGTCATCCAGAGGAAATCGAGGAGCAGCAGGTCTTTCTTGCCCGGGGAGAGGCGGGTGCCGCGCCCCACCATCTGGCTGTAGAGGCTGCGCACCTTCGTGGGCCGCAGCACGACGACGCAGTCCACCGAGGGGCAGTCCCAGCCTTCCGTCAGCAGCATGGAGTTGCAGAGCACGTTGTACTTGTCGGCTTCGAAATCCGAAAGCACCTGTCTGCGGTCGGCGCTCTGGCCGTTGACCTCGGCGGCACGAAAGCCTTTGGTGTTCAGCAGATCGCGGAATTTCTGGCTCGTCTTGATGAGGGGCAGGAACACCACCGTTTTGCGCCCGGCACAGCGTGCTGCCATTTCGTCAGCAATTTGGCTCAGGTAAGGGTCAAGGGCAGTGCCAAGCTCGCCTACGGAATAATCGCCGCTGCTCATGCCCACGGCGGAGATGTCCAGCTTGAGGGGGACGGTCTGGGCCATGATGCGGCAAAGGTAGCCGTCTTTGATGGCATCGGTCAGTTTGTACTCATAGGCCAAGCTGTCGAACACCTCGCCGAGGTTTCGCATATCGCCCCGGTCGGGGGTAGCGGTCACGCCCAGGACCTTCGCACTGCCGAAGTAGTCGAGGATGCGGCGGTAGCCGTCGGTGATAGAATGGTGGGCCTCGTCGATGATGATAGTCCCGAAGTAGTCCCGGGGGAAGCGCTCGAGTCGTGCCGGCCGCTGCAGGGTCTGGACAGAGCCGACCACCACCCGATACCAGCTGTCGAGGCAGGTGGACTCGGCTTTTTCCACCGCGCTGACGAGGCCGGTGGAGCGCTGAAGCTTGTCTGCCGCCTGTTCCAGCAGCTCGCCCCGGTGGGCGAGGATGAGCACCCGGTCGCCCGCCCGCACCTGATCGGCGGCGACGGAGGCGAACACGATGGTCTTGCCGGTGCCGGTGGGCAGCACCAGCAGGGTGCGGAGACGGCCATTTTCCCACTCGGTGTGGATGCTCTTCCGGGCGGCTTCCTGATAGGGGCGCAGAGCCTGTTTTTCTCCCATCAGAATGCCCCCTGCGTCCAGCCCTGAGCGGGCGCGGCTTTCTCTTCAGGCGGCGGCAGGAAGCGGATGACTTCATTGCTCTGGCCGGGGTCGCCGCTCTTCTTGACGTAATCGTGGACGCCCAGCTTGCAGCGGCCTTTGGCGCCGACGACCTCGTTCCAGCGGGGGCGGAAGGTGTCGCCCTTCCTGCACTGGCCGATGCTCTCGAAGAACGCGCCCAGCAGGCCCTGGGTCTTGGTGTGGAGGTAGAGGCGGTGGGTGACGGTGGTATCGCCCAGAGCGCCGCCGAAGATCTTCAGCGTCAGCTTTGCCATCGAGCAGGGCGGCAGCTTGGCGCTGCCCTCGAAGCGGGCGCGCTCCATCCCGGTGACTTCAAAATAGTATTCGCCCTCGGGCAGGAGCACGAAGTCCTGCGAGACGTTGGTAAATTCGTCGTCCCAGCCAAGAGCGCGGTCGGTAGTGGTATTCATGTCAGCCATAAGTATTCTCCTTTATAATAATGTGTGAACCTCTCAGTCTGCCTGCGGCAGCCAGCTCCCCTGTTAGGGGAGCCTAAGAGGAAGAAATCAGAAAGGCAGGTCCCGGTTGTCCAGCACCATCTGAAGCACCTGCGGCCATGCGGCCACGAGACAGCCCTCCACAAAGTCGGCGGGGTAGTCCCTGATGGGCATATCTTCCGGGAAATAGCCCCGCTTGCCCACAACGAACTGCAATTCTTCGGGGGTGACGTTGTTGGCACTCATCAGCGCGGCCAGCTTTTCGGGGACGCCCAGCGCCATGAGGTCGGGCGTCAGCAGGGCTTCGGGAACAGTCTCCCGGGGCGATTCCGGCTGAGGCTTGGGCTGCGGTGCAGGTGCGCTGGGAGGGGGAAGAATGTCCTTTTCGGCGGGTGCTGCGGGCTTCGGGGCGGCAGGCGGCGCAGAGGCCGGACCGGTGATGCAGTGGGCGATGCTGGCGTAGTCGAAGGGGACTTCATCCGGCAGGCCGAAGCGGTTCTTGGCGTCCCAGCAGGCGTGGTGGGTGGTGTAGAGCACCCGTTTGCCGCCGGTGGCTTTGTTCTTGGCGTTGGGGCCGCTGCCGCTCTTTTCTACGATGGTCTGGTAGTTGGCGAAGAGGAGCATATCGCACCACTCCCGCAGGAGGGGTTCAGTCTGCTTGGTGGTCTTCATGGTCCAGCGGTCATAACTGCCCGCCGCGTCCGGCTGCTCGAACTTGGTGATGGCGGCGTGGGCGAGGATCAGCACATGGTGGCCGCTGTTCAGCACCTCCTCGAGGGCGTCGAGAAGCCGGCCGAACTCCTCCTTGACGTAGGTGTAACCCTTGCCGTAGCCGAAGCCCTCGAGGCCGTCCACCTTGGCTTTGGCGCAGATGGCGTCGATGGCCAGACGCTCGGCCCAGTCGGCGGTGTCGATGACCAGCGTACCGCAGGAAACTTCGCCCCGGGTGACGGCCCGCACCTCGTCCAGCAGCATAGCCCAGCTGGTGGGCTGGGGCAGGCGGGCAACATTGAGCCGCTTGGTGCCGCCCTCGGTGTCGATGAAAACGGGGTCCGGGAAGTGAGAGGCAAATGTGCTCTTGCCGATGCCCTCGGGGCCGTACAGCACGACCTTGACCGGGGTGTTCAGAATGCCGGTGGTGATGGAATAGCTGCTCATCAGAAAGCTCCTTTCGTCCATGTTCTGGTCTGCGTGGGTGCGGCGGACAGGACAGGCAGGTCAGCACCCTTGACCATGCCGTCCTCAATGATGATCTGGCACTCGCTGCTGGTGGAGACGCGGGTGGCGATGGCCTGCAGACCCTCCGCTTCGAGCCAGCGCCCGAATTCTTCCAGCGTGGTCATGTCCATCTGCTCCAGCTTGTCCAGAAGGACAAAGCCGCAGTCCGGGTTGAGCCGCCGGACGATGGCAGCGGCCACCCGGAGCTGGTCGCTGCCGGACATATCCCGCCAGTGCTTGCCTTTATAAGTAAGAGCGCCGTCCTCCACACTCAGCTCCGGCAGGGGCAGGTCGGCACCGTTCAGCAGGTCAAGACGCTCTTTGCGCTTCTGCTCGATGGCATCCGTAAGCTTGTCGTAGTCGCTGGCGTACTTGGCGGCTTCGTCCTCGGCGCGGGCTTTTTCGAGGTTTGCCCGGACTTTCCGATTTGTCTCCTCGATGCTCTGGATAGAGGCTTCCAGTTCGGCAGTGGATTCGTCCTGAAGGTCTTCGGCAGATTTCCGGGCGGCGTAGAGGTCAGTGGTCAGCGCGGACTGCTCTTCAGTCAGATGTGCAAGCTCTGCTTCCAGCTGCTCCCGGCGCTGTGCAAGGGTGCGGCTCTTGGTTTCCAGCTGAGAAAGCTGGCTGCGCTTGCGCTGATTCTCGCCGTTCCGGGCCAGAATATCCTGCTGCTGGCGGATGAGGTCGGAGGCGCTGAGGGGCTGTTCGGGAGCGTCGGGGTAGGAGATGAGCTCGTCGGCAAAGTACTTTTTCTGCTGGGCCAGCTGGCCGGTGAAGGTGCGCTTGTCGTAGATGCTTTTGATCTCCATATCCCGGAGATGCAATTCATTCCCGATGCCGATGATGCGCAGCAGGATGTCAGCCTTTTCCTTGTCGCTGGCCTCCATGAAGCGGGGCAGATCGAGGGCCAGCGGCTCGACAAAAGCGTTCAGCAGCTGCTGGCCGCTGCGGCGTCCGGTGGGGTCGGTGACGGTGAGGCTGCTGTTCTTGCCCTTGCGCTCCACGACGACTCCGTTGGAGAGAGTGACGCGGAGGTGGGCGGGAGCGACGGCACCATCCCGCTGGGCGGCGTTCGGGCGGAATTTTTCGCCGCCAAGCGCCCATGCCAGCGCGTCGAGAACGCTGGTCTTGCCCTGATTGTTGTTGCCGCCTACGAGGGTGAGACCGGTGGGCGCAGGAGTGAGCGCAACGGCCTTGATGCGCTTGACGTTTTCGGCCTCGAGGGCCGTGATCTTTACAGACATCTGGATACCTCCCCTTGAATTTGTCCTAATGTGCGTACGAACTGATTGATCGCGTTTTCCCGCTGTTCACCCGGCAGCTTGCCGAACATCGGCTTTATGGACTGCGCGAGATTTGTGATGGAGCGGCCGGCCAGAAGGATGCTGTCGTAGGCGTCGCGGGCGTCGGCCTCAGCATTAGCCGCCGTCTGGTCGAGCTGAGCCTTGAGGTCGGCGGTCATGCCGTCGGCCATCTCTTTTGCCTGCCGGACGACTTCGTCCTTGTCCACCACAGCTACGATGGGCTGCTTTCGGGCGGCTTCGGCCTCGGATCTCCACTTATCGGCCCGACGATTGGCCGCTTCGGCTACCTGACGGGAGCCTTCCAGCTGGCTCTCGGCGGTTTTGGCACGCTGCTCGGCCTTGGTCTGCATCTTCCATGCTTCCTCTTCCCGGGCTTCGGCGGCGTCTAACCGGCTTTTGAGCTGATTGTTCTGTTCGGTCAGACCTTTAATGTCGGCGTGGGCGGCTTCCAGCTGTGCATTGGCGGTATTCATTGCGTCCCGCGACTCCTGCTCCTGAATGCAGGCGCTCTTCAATCTGGCCTGCGTTTCGTTCAGCTTGTACTCTTTGGCCTTGAGCTGGGCTAAAAGTTCCTGCACCCGCTGGCTGTCTCCGGCAGCTTCGGTCAACTGGTCGGCGCAGCCGCTGCGGGCGATGAGGTTCAAATCTTTGCGGGTCAGCTCTGGCAGCTGTTTTAATTCCGCAACTGTTGCGGAATTAAAAGCGTCACCGTTTTTGACCATCGTGCGGGCGCTGCCTTCGCTGAGTCCCTTGCTCTCATACCACTTTGTCCATGTACCGCCGCCATACCGGCCCGCCTTGGCAGTCAGAGCGTGGATGCGGGCAAGGTAGATGCAGGAGATCAGATACTCGTCCTGAGCCGCACCATAGTGCAGATCAAACTGCTGGTCGGCGTCTGCGGCCTGCTGGGATAAATCGCCCAGAGCGGAGAAGTCAAAGGCTGCGGGATCGTCCTGCGTCAAGGCGTTCATACCCGCACCTCCAACTCCTTCAGACGGTCGAGCATCTCGGCCTGCAGGTCTTTGCTCAGGGGCTGGAAACGGTTATTCCGCCAACCGTAGCAGAGGATAGTGCCATAGATGGGCTGGCCGCGATAAGTACGGTTCAGGCTCTTGCCGTAGATGGCGTACACCAGCACCGCCGGGGTGCGGGGCAGAACTTTCTGCTCGCAGGGACACTGCAAAAGCGCTTCCATGCCCTGCAGCGTGTCCGGCAGGGCGGTCACGACCGGGTCTTTGCCCGGCTCGATAAGAATACCTTTCATCTCTTGCTAAAACCTCCAAAGTGTGTTACTCTTCGGGGTGATGGGCGTTCAAACCATCATCCCTTTGCAGGCTCGCCGGTGTTCCAGCACCGACGGGCTTTTTTGCGTTCATGCGTCACTCCGGTTCTGCCGGTACTCCGGCTCTTCGGTGCGGGCGTGGCGGCGGTCGATGTACCTGCGGCGCTGAGCCTCGCGCTCTGCGGCATGGTCGCCCAGCTGGACGAAGAACAGCGCCAGCAACAGTAGCACCATCGCGGTGATGAAGTCGGTGTCGGAGATGACGCCGAGGGCTTCGATGCTGCCCGCAAAGCCAAGTGCGTACAGCATCCCGACGGCACCGCTGGCCACCGCCAGCCAGTACCAGACGCCAGATTTGATTCTCATGCGGATGCCTCCTTTGCAACTTCAGGGAAGAAATAGTAGCCGATCTGCTCCTGCGGGATGCCGACGATTTTGCAGATAGCGGCGACCTCGTCGCTGGGCCAAGGGGCTGCGCCACGGATGCGGCGGCTCAGGCACTGGGGGCTGGTGCCGAGAGCGGCGGCGACTTCGTAGTCATGGAAGCCGCGCTCCCGGAAGAGCGCCTGCAGCTTCCAGTAGGGATTGCGCCGGAAGGTGCCGGGAACGGGGGATGAATGATTGTAGGTCCTCATAGTGGTCACTCCTTTTTATGAGTCAAGAGATAATGTTCGATTTTTTCACAGATGCGGCAGACATTTGTGTAAAATCGAACTTTCTGGCGTGTAACAAGAATTTTGATAGTTAAAATGAGCTCAGGCATATGAATCTCCTTAAAATGTGTAATTAAATTCCACTTTTTCTGCAAAAAAAGATGACATCACGCTGTTGCATATCCATGCCCAAAGTATTAGCAAGAGTGTCAATTTCGCTTGCCTTAAATTCAGACTTGTTATCGATTTTCATCTGCAAAGCATACGGAGACAAGCCCATAATTTCGGCAAGGGCCTTATACTTGAGGCCGGAATTTACGATTGCGGAACGTAATGCGTTGGTATCAGTCATTTTTCTCACCTCCCTTCAGGTGGAATTTGCTTCCACCTAACACATGATAACACTTGGTGGAAACAAAGTCAACTCTTTTTGAGCAAAAAATAAAAAATACTTGAATTCCATTCCACTATATGATAAAATAGAAACGAAGGTTGGTGATTTTATGGCAACTCTATACGACAGAATCAAAAGCCGCCGCACAGAGCTTGGCTTGACAGTTGAAGAGCTGGCTCACAAGATGGGTTATAAAGATAAATCCTCAATAAGCAAAATTGAAAATGGAAAAGCAGATATTCCGCAATCAAAAATCGCTGCGTTTGCAGATGCATTGGAAACAACGACAGCTTATTTGATGGGGTGGGAGGAACAGCCACAACTAAAGAAAAATTACACAAAAGAGACTTTGAAGTTATCGGATACAACACCGATGAATCCACAACAAGTCGCGCCATTGCTCGGAACAGTTCGAGCTGGTTTACCAATGTATGCAGAAGAAAACATTGAGGGTTATATTCCTATAAGACAGACGGATGGGGCGAAATATTTTTGGCTGAATATCAGAGGAGACAGTATGAATGCCGCAGGTATGGACGATGGCGATCAAATTCTGGTTAGAGAACAGCCAGAAGTTGAAAATGGGCAGTTGGCGGTGGTACTAGTCAATGGCAATGAAGCGACTGTGAAATATTTCCGTAGAGAGGGTGATTTGGTAATTTTGACGCCAAAGAGCTTTAATCCTACCCATCAGCCTCAGATTTATGATCTGAAGAAAATTTTAGTTAGAGTTGCAGGTCTTGTAGTAGAGTGCAGAAAGGTATTTCACTAAAAGGGGAAGATTATGAGTGAGGAAAAGTCGGAAGCAAATGTCATCAACATTAATGCCGTGCCTGATTGTATTGATGAACCTGTAAAAGAACTACTCAAGCCGACTGCATCAGAAGTGGGCTCGTTTTTTTCGGATTTTGTATACCTGCTGACAAGTGGAGTCCATCTGTCAGCAGATAAAAGACGCCTAGAAAATGCTTACGCTGTTAAAGCATTTGAAGAGAATCTCAAGAAGAAAATAGAGGATAAACCGGAAGATTGCCTAGTTGAACCACGGCTTCAAGTGGTTGGACAGGCGATGGAACAAGCGAAGTTTTGCATAGAAGAACCGAAAATTCGAGAGATGTTTGAGAACTTACTTGTTAATGCGGCGGATTCGCGTTATCAATGCGAAGTGCATCCTTCTTTTTCTAGTATAGTGGCACAAATGTCTCCGCTTGATGCGGAAAATTTTAGTCTTTTTGCAAAGTCAGAACAGTATCCGATTGTGGAATATCGTTTCTGGACTTCGGAAAAATCCTATGAAATTGCTTTTACAAATTGTTTTGTGGCAAATCCTGAAATGTCAACATCACATGAATTGGCTTTGCAAGCGGCATCGTTAAATGCGTTGGAAAAGCAAGGGCTGATAAAGATTTTTTATGATACATATATTACAGAAGAAAAAATTTATGAATCATTTGAAACTACACCAATAATGAAAGAACTGAAGCAGAGGGAACTCATCGGAAATGAGGAAGAGTTTCCTAGAGCTACATTTCAAAAGGGGGCGGTGGTGATAACACAGTTTGGAAAAGCATTTCTAAAGGTTTGCTTTAATTGCTAATTCATTAAGTTATAAAAAACACTTTTTGAGGGCAGTGTCTGTAAATAAAAGTGATAAATAATATGAGCAATGAGGGAAAAGCTGTGGGATATACCCATTGGTTTTAATAAAATGAAAAAGCAGGAGGATGTACTATGAAATGCCCCAAATGCGGAAATGAGGCCGGAAATGCAAAGTTTTGTCCCGAGTGCGGTGCGCCGCTGAACGGGCCGATGGAAGTCCAACACGAAGAAGCATATAAGGGTGGAAAGCCTAAAAAGAAAAAAGGCTGTGGCTGTGCGACTGTGTTCATTGTATTCTTTGCGCTGATGCTCATCGGTGGACTCCTTACAGCAATTAGCCCAGATGGTGTTCAAAGCAACGCCTCAAAATCTTCTGTATCATCTACTGTATCTGCTAGTTCAGAACTCAATTCTCCTTCGGCAGAAAGCTCAGGGAAGACAGAAGAAGAGAAGCAGGCAGAAATCGATGCAGCGTTTGCAAAGCTAGCAAAACAAGAGGATGAAGTAGAAAACACTGCATTTTATACACCGTCCTGCTATCCGAAGTATTCAAATACCCGTAGTTTTGCACTGCCGTATATTGGCGAAAAAGATGGCCGATATGTGCTGATTTGGAAATTCAACTATACAGGAAGCGACTGGGTATTCTTTAATGATGTCGTGATCAATATCGACGGCGAAAAGGCTGCAGAGATTCCTTTCAATTACTTTGACGTTCAACAAGAAGTTTTTACAGGCGGTGTGTTTGAGGCCGTGGATGTAAATCCGGCAAACAAGTATGCCGACCTCATGCAGAAAATCGCTTCCTCCGAAAAGACAATCATCCGTTTCGCTGGTAAAGATTATAAGTATGATATGACGGTATCAGATGCAGATAAGCAGGGCATTCAGGATATTTTGGATGCCTACAATTTGGTGAAGTAAACAAAAAACGCCCCCGGTGTTGGCGCACCGAGAGCGTTTCGTAAGCGGCTCACCCTTACGGGGTCATCGCACACTCAAGCAATGCGATTATACCTCTTTTGGGCGGGCTTGTC
>ERZ773131.1750-NODE-1750-length-15005-cov-7.444682_pt1 | contig 15005 bp, 13 predicted proteins | sample MGYA00511082_ERZ773131 | MGnify/ENA primary metagenome ERZ773131 (study PRJEB29015, sample SAMEA2737813) | human gut metagenome | biome: human gut; feature: human-associated habitat; material: faeces | place: China | collected 2012 ... | reverse complement strand
TTGCAAAGCCCGGCTGGAACTGCCACCACGACAACTTCAAGGATTCCAACCCCAATGTCGAGTGGAAGGCAACGCTGGAGCAGGCCGAAAAGATCGGCATGGGCACCCGCCAGTACACCCTGAAGAAGATCTGAACATAAAAATAAGCCCGACGTTGTCGGGCTTATTTTTATGTCTCTTGCATTCAGGGGCAGACAGGACGCTCAATACTCGCTGGAAGCCGGGACCAGTACGTCAATGACATCGGCCAGGGCTTTCCAGTTTTCCTCGGAACAGCCGGGCAGCTCTTTGGCATCCAGACCGGCATCCTCAATGCGGCCGGTCATGCTGTCCTTGTCGGTCAGCAGGGTCTCGGCATCGGCCTTGATGAGCGGCCAGGCATCGGCAAAGCTCTGCTGGTCATCGGCGCTCAGGCTGTCGAACCACTGGGTATAGGCAGCTTTGATGTCGCTGACCGGCTGGATGCTCATGTTGCAGCCATCGGCCCATTTCAGCAGGGAAGCCGCCGCGATGACGGATTTCAGCGAGCAGCCGGACACGCCGGGGCCCCAGCCGAGGCAGGGGGCAAAGGCATCGTCCGGGTCAGAGAGGGAGAACAGGGAGTTCTCGCCTGCATCCAGCGGGCCCACCTTGCCGGTGTCGGCGGTCACGGTGGAAGAGGGGATGCTCTCGCTTGCAGAAGCGGAAGAGCTGGAAGCGGCAGTGCTGCCGGAAGAGGTGCTGCAGCCTGCCAGCACGCCGCACAGCAGGGCGGCGCAGACCAGCAGGGAAAGAATACGCTTGCGAATCATAGGAAAGCCTCCTTTTATCGTGTTCCGGCCCATCTGCCGGAGAAACTGCTCTGGTACATTTCTAGTATACTGTTCTGCCGGGCTGTTGTCAATCGGCGTGCGCAGGACGATTTTTCACCCCGGCTGTGCAAACTATACAAACTTTTGTCGTTTTTTTCTCAGTCGGGCGGGATTGACATTTTTTGCGCTGGCGCGTATAATCCGGCCATGGTCACACTGGGAGAAACGGGTGAAGAACCGGGAAAAGGGGGAGAAACGGATGCAGAAATTTCTGCGGCGGCTGGAACGCTTTTCACAGTCGCTGCTGTCGCCGCTGTCTTATCTTTCGGCGGCGGGCCTGCTGCTGGTGCTGGGGGCGCTGCTCACCAGCAAGCCCTTGTGTCAGGCGCTGCCGGTGCTGCAGTGGGCTCCGCTGCAGCTGGTGGGTCAGCTGCTCTATAACGGGATGATGGTGCTCATCAACAACCTCAGCGTCATTCTCTGCGTGGGGGTGGCTGCCGTGCGCGCCAAAACCGAAAAGCAGGATGCCGCCCTGCTGGCGCTGATGGCTTACCTTGTGTTCCTCACAGCCAACCACACCGCGCTGGAAGCGCTGGGACTGCTTGCCCAGCCCAACGGGATGACCGGCCTTGCGGGCACGGGCCAGACCACCATTCTGGGCATTCAGGTGGTGGATACCGGCGTGGCAAGCGGCATCGTGCTGGGCTTTGCGGCGGCGTGGCTCTTCAACCGCACCTGCGAAAAGCAGTTTTATGGCATGATTACCCAGCTCTATTCGGGCCTGCGGTGGTCGTTTTTGTGGCTGTCGGCGCTGGCGGTGGCACTGGGGCTGGGGTTCTGCTTTGTCTGCCCGCCGCTGCAGCGGGCAGTCAGCGCCCTCACGGGCTGGATCGCGGCTTCAGGGAACGCGGGTGTGTTCCTTTACGGCTTTCTGGAACGGCTGCTCATCCCCACCGGCCTGCATCACCTCATCTATATGCCCTTCCAGTTCTCTTCGCTGGGCGGCAGCCTGACCGTAGGCTCTGTGACCTACACAGGCGCTTACGCCGTCTGCATGACCGAGTACACCATGGGCCTGCCCCTCTCAGACGGCATCGTCTGGATGTACACCGGCTTCACCAAGACCTTTGGCTATCTGGGCATTGCGGCGGCCTTCATCTTCACGGCCCGCAGGGAGAACCGTGCCCGTACCGCCGCCGCTATGATCCCGCTGGCGGTCACGGCCTCGGTGGCCTCCATCACCGAACCCATTGATTTTCTGTTCTGCTTCGTTTCGCCCCTGCTCTGGGTGGCTCATGCGGTCATTACGGGCGGCTTTATGGTGCTGCTCCATGTCCTGCATGTCCGGGCCTTTACCTCCAACCTGCTGGGGTCGCTGGTGTTCAACCTGAGCGCCGGGGAGCAGCTGCAGAATCTGCCGCTGCTCTATCTGCTGGGCCTTGCGGAGATCCTGACCTACTTTGCCGTGTTCAGCATCCTCATCAAGGCAAAGGATCTGCCCACCCCGGGCCGGGAAGCAGCCCTTTCCGCAGACCAGTCCCCCTACGCCGACCCGCAGGAGGTGTGCCGGTTCATCGCCGCGCTGGGCGGGCCGGAGAACATCACCCAGCTGGGAAACTGCTTCACCCGCCTCCGGCTCACGGTGCGGGATGCCTCGCTGCTGGATATGGGGGCTCTGCTCTCCCTGCCCCATAAAGGTCTTGTGGTGCAGGGTACCCGGGTCCAGCTGGTCTGCGGCCTGCACGCCGCCCAGCTCCGCCATGCGCTTGAACAGCAGCTTGCCGAGATGGCCCCGGTGTGATTGCATTTTGATAAGAGAAACGGTATAATTGTGGCGAAACCTCTCAGTCGTCTGCGGCGACAGCTCCTCTAACAGGGGAGCCAAGAAAGGCGCCCCTGCCTCTCCTATTAGGCAACAACAACAACCGCCGCCAGTGGCGGATGAAGGGAGTTGTTGTTGGGGCAGCGGCCAACAAGGCATAAGTGCAATACTTTGCACGAAGTGAATGTTGGGAGCCGCAACCCGGACAAGTGGCATTGCGAAGCAATGACGGAGAGGTTTAGCAGCGGATAACCTGAAAATAAAGGAGAACATAAAATGCAGAATAACACCTTTTCCGTCGAAGGTCTCTTCGATTTCCTGAACGCCGGTGTCAGCGCCTTCCACTCCACGGCTGCGGCTGTGAAGCTCCTGGAAGAGAACGGCTACCAGAACTGCCCCGAGAGCGCAGCCTGGGAGCTGGTGCCCGGCGGCAGATATTACACCACCCGCAACGGCTCTGCCGTGCTGGCATGGCGGATGCCCAAGGGTGAGCTGACCGGCTGGCATGTCACCGCCAGCCACAGCGATTCTCCCACCTGGCGCATCAAGCAGCTGGATGGCGGCAAGGACACGGTCTTTGCCAAGGCGGAGACCGAGGGCTACGGCGGCATGATCATGCCCACCTGGCTGGACCGTCCCCTGAGCGTGGCGGGCCGCATTCTGGTCCGCACGGAGAACGGCATCCGGAGCCTGCTGGTCCACCCCGACCGGGCGCTGGCTGTCATCCCCAACCTCTGCATCCACTTCAGCCATGACCTGAACAACGGCATGAAGTACAACCCTCAGGTGGATCTGCAGCCCATCTTTGGTGAGGCAGGCTCCACCCTGCGGGACGCTCTGGCTGAGGAGGCCGGGGTCAAGGCTGAGGACATCGTGGATGCTGACCTGGTGCTCTGCACCCGTGAAAAGGCCGAGCGCGTGGGCCTGAAGGGCGAATACTTCATGTCCGGCCGCATCGATGACCTGGAATGCGCCTACACCACCCTGTGGGGCTTCCTGCAGGGCCGCGGCGAGGAGGAAGGCCGCGGTGATATGTGGGTCATGTTCGACAACGAAGAGGTGGGCTCCTCCAGCCGGCAGGGCGCACAGGGCACCCTGATGGCCAACGTGCTGGCCCGCATTGAGGAAAAACTGGGGGTCACCCGGGAGCAGAGCATCCGCGCCTGCACCAACAGCCTGCTGCTGAGCGCCGACAATGGCCACGCCACCCACCCCAACCACCCCGAAAAGAGCGATCCCGCCAACGTGGCGGTCATGGGCGGCGGTGTGCTGCTGAAGTACAATGCCCGCCAGACCTACACCACCAGCGGCTTTACCGGCGCTGCCTTTGCCGAGATCTGCAAAAAGGCCGGTGTGCCGGTGCAGGTGGCCGCAAACCGCGCGGATGTTCCCGGCGGCTCCACGCTGGGCAACCTGCTGGGCCACCAGATCCTGATCCCCATGGTGGATATCGGTCTGGCACAGCTGGCCATGCATTCCGCAATGGAGACCGCCAGCTGCAAGGATGCCGAGTACATGGCAAAGGCTGTAGCAGAGTTCTATAACACGCCCATCTCCCAGCCTGTGGACGGCGAGTGGAAGCTGGGCCTGTGAGCGCTGTGACCGGGCGCTTTGCCCCCAGCCCCAGCGGTCGGCTCCATCTGGGCAATCTGGCCTGCAGCCTGCTGGCCTGGCTCAGCGCCAGAAGTCAGGGCGGGCGCATCGTTCTGCGCATTGAGGATCTGGATGCCGAGCGCTGTCCCCGCAAGTATGCCGACGCACTGGAAGAGGACCTGCGCTGGCTGGGCCTTGTCTGGGACGAGGGCGGCAGCAGCGGCGGCCCCAACGGCCCCTATTACCAGAGCGAGTGCGCCGACATTTACACCGAGAGCTATAACAAACTGGAAGCACAGGGCCTTGTGTACCCCTGCTTCTGTTCCCGTGCCCAGCTCCATGCCGCCAGCGCACCCCACACCTCCGACGGCAACGTCATCTATCCCGGCACCTGCCGGGGCCTGACAGCGGAGCAGATCGCCGAGAAGCGCAAAAAGAAAGCCCCGGCCTACCGTCTCATGGTGCCCGACGAGGACATCACCTTCACCGATGGCTGTATGGGCCTCCACACCGAGAACCTGCTCCGCGACTGCGGGGATTTCTACCTCCGCCGCGCCGATGGTGTGTTTGCCTACCAGCTGGCCGTGGTGGTGGATGATGCCCGTATGGGGGTCACGGAGGTGGTGCGGGGCGCGGACCTGCTCTCTTCCACCGCCCGGCAGCTCTATCTCTATCGTCTGCTGGGGCTGAAAGCGCCGCAGTTCGCCCATTGCCCGCTCCTGCTGGCCCCGGATGGCCGCCGCCTGTCCAAACGGGACGGTGACCAGAGCCTGGAAAATCTGCGGGCAAAGTATACGGCGGAAGAGATCGTGGGCAGGCTTGCCTTTGCCTATGGTCTCCAACCTGAACCGGCTCCCCGCACCCCGGAAAGCCTCATTGCAGACTTTTCCTGGGCAAAAGTACCCAAGGCGGATATCTGCCTGCCGGAAAATCTGTTTTAAGCAAAACCACAATCTTTCACTGGAAACGGTAAAGATTGTGGCTTATTATTTACAAAATAATACTCTTATGGTAGAATATAAATGGCGAAAATCACAACAAAGATTGGAGGAAGTAAAATGAAAAAGATGTTAGCTGGTCTATTGGTGGTATTGACACTTGTGTGTGCGATGCCGCTTGGTGCATTTGCTGCTGAGCCAGAAGATGAAGGAGTGCAGCCGCTTTTTTTTCCTGAGTGTCCGAAATGTGGTGGCGTACTTAATATTGAAAGAACATGGACGGAATACACATATTATTACACAACTATATGGGTATATGTGGTATGCGAAAATGGCGACTATTCGAGTAATGAAGTAATGTCTCAAATTCCCAATCAGACAACTCGTAAAAAGAATGATAATGAGAACGAGAGTGTTACGCAAATAGACTAAAACAGAAAGGAGCCTGCTATGCGTAAAATATTAAAAGCGTCGAGCCTGTTGATCTGCACAATGCTTTTGTTCAGCGCATGTGCAGGCTCTTTGAATCTGAGACCGGGACCTTTCCGTTCGGAAATGCAGGATGTTTTCGTTCAGCAGACGACACTTACGGTTCCGGCCAGTCACGCCGAACATGGGGAGGATTATGTCATTGAGTGGCAGGACCCTGTGATGGAAAAGCACGTCCGGAAATGGCTTGACCGCCCGAAGGGGGATATCTATCACAGCGATGTCTGGGATTATCAGCGGGTTACGATAAACTCCGGAACCGGTATTGAGGATCTCATCGTCAAAGATGCACCGGATGGGGTGGACATTGGGGGAAACGTCAGCAGCAATGAGCAGCTGGCAGCCTGCGCAGTCAGCGTAAAGGGAACGTATGATCCGGTGACCTCTCTGGCAGATCTGCGGCATTTTGACAGCTTGCAGGTATTGTCGGTCAATAATAGAAGGGGAGCCCCACCCATTACAGATCTGACAGGTCTGGAAGAATGCAAAAATCTGATGCTTTTGAGTGTGCCCAGTGTGGAGAGCAGCGCATTCCCGACCTTTGCAAAGCTGGATTCTGTGGTAAAGCTGGAATATGGCAGTGACGGGATCCGGGCGGATTCCAATGTCTCCGACCTTTCGATACTGGCGCAGATGAAGTCACTGAAGATGCTGCGGATCACCGGCAGTGAGGTCGATCTGACCCAGCTGGCCGGGGCTGATCTGCGGGTCCTGAGACTGGACGTGACCCGGATCGGATCGCTGGAACCGCTGAAGCAGATGGAAAATCTGAGCTTTCTGCAGCTGTGCCAAGGGCCGGAGATCGACAGCTTTGCCCCGCTGGCGGAGAGCAGTGTGCAGTATCTGAGTATGTCTCTCTCTCAGGGTGCACAGGAAGCCTACAAGGACATGGATTATACTCCCCTGACCCAGATGCCGCAGCTGATCTGGCTGGATCTGACCAACAACATCACGTTTGATACGGAAACCTGCAAAAAACTGCTGGCAAACGATACGGCCCTGAAATATCTGAAAATTTCCTATACATCAGCGGCCAAAGATGCCGAAGAGCTGGATACAGCGCACCTGAAAGAGTTTACTGCTCCGGCTCCGTAATGCCCCAAAATGCAAAACACCCATGCCAGCGCCGGCATGGGTGTTTTTCAATGCAGATTCAGAGCCGCTGGGGGACCCGGCTCTCACTGTGTTCCAGTGCGGTCATGGCTGTATCCAGAACCATGGCCAGCAGGATGCCCAGCAATACATCAATGCAGCTGTGCTGCTTGAGCAGGACCGTGGACGCAATGATGGAAACGCAGAGCACGGCGGAAGCGGGCCGCATCCAGCGGCGGCCCGGCGTTTCAAAGATGCGGCTGCGGTAATAGGCCATCATCAGGGTGACGGAGTTGAACACATGGATGGAGGGGCAGACATTGAGGGGCGTGTCGGTGGCATAGAGCATCCGCACGGCCTGAGCAAAGATGTCGCTGCCGTACACCCGGTAGGGCCGCAGATCCAGCCCGGTGGGCAGGATGACATAGCAGGCCAGCGCAATGGTCATGCCCGCAAACAGGGGCAGGCAGAGCCGCCAGAAGTCGGCCCGGGGCGCTTTCCACAGCAGGTAGAACAGGGTGAACGGGATCCACAAAAACCACGCAAAGTAGGGCACGATGGCATATTTGCAAAAGGGGATCAGGTCGTCCAGATGGCAGTGCACCAGAACATCGGGCACGGCAATATGGACTTCGAGCCAATGGAACGCCGAAAGGTAAAACAGGAGATAAAACGCCATGAACGAAACGGGATGGCGGGAAAACCAGTTGCGCATGGAACACACTTCCTTTTCTGGAATGGGGGCCGCAGCCCCGCCTAAAGTTCTTTGCAGCGTATGATTATACCGCGCAAAGACGAAGAAAACAAGACAAAAAGCTGACAAAATCGTGAACACATCCGCGCGGAATTTGGTATGCTTTGGGGAAGCGGATGCAGGGGAGAGAAGCTTCTGCCTATTGATACGAGACAGGATGCGGGTTTCCTGCACAAAAAAGGCCCTCCCCGCCAAAACTGCAATGGCGGAGAGGGCCGGATATACGGAAACTCAGATCACCTTTTGTTCCATCCACCTGCCGCGGACAAAGCGGACGCAGAAGAACAGCGAGCGCATGGCCCAATCCAGGAACATGCCCAGCCAGATGAACAGCAGGCCGCAGTGGAACTTGAGCACCATCAGGTAGCAGAAGGCCACCCGGAACACCCACATGGAGATGACGCTGACCGTCATGGTAAAGGCGGCATCTCCGGCGGCGCGCAGGATGTTGGGCAAGGTGAAGCTGGAGGGCCACAGGATCAGCGACACAACGTTGAACCAGACCATCAGCTCCAGTGCCATGCCGTAGGCCTCCGGCGAGAGGTTGAACCAGGAGAGCGCCAGCTTGTTCAGGAAGAACAGGCCGGAAAGGTTCATCGCCCAGTCTCCGGCGTAGGCGGTCAGGAGCAGCAGGCGGGAATAGCGCTTGGCCTGCACCTTTTCCCCGGCACCCAGACACTGGCCCACAACGGTCAGCGCGCCGATGCCCACGGCGGAGGCGGGCACGTTCAGGAAGCTGGAGATGTTGCCTGCCACGGCGTTTGCGGCAATGGCGGCGGTGCCCAGCGTGCTGGTCAGGCTGGAGACCGACAGCTTGCCGATCTGGAACATGCCGTTCTCGATGCCGGCGGGAATGCCGACTTTCAGGATGCGCCTGATGAGGTCGAGGTCTGGCTTCAGGTCGGTGAGGTGGTCGATGCGCAGCGCACATTCCGGCTTCTGCAGCAGGAACATCACGGTGAAGCAGGCGATCATCCGGCTCACGAGGCTGGCGGTGGCCGCACCCATTACGCCCATGCCGAACCCGTAGATCAGGATGGCGTTGCCGCCAATGTTCACCACGTTCATCACCAGGCTGGAAAGCATACTGATCTTGCTGTTGCCCTGGGCGCGGAACAGAGCCGCACCGGCATTGTACACGCCAATAAAGGGGTAGCTCAGGGCCGAGAGCAGGAAATAGGTCTCAGCGTAGCGCATCACATCCGCGTCAATGGAGCCGAAGATGCCCCGCAGGATGGCGTGCCGCCCCACCGCCACGATGACGGCGGTGACCACGCTGAGCGAGATCATAATGAACATGATCTGGGCGGCGCTGGCCTTGGCCCGTTTGGGCTCCCGGTGGCCGATGTACTGGCTGGCGACCACCGCGCCGCCGGTGGCCAGTGCGCTGAGCAGCTGGATCATCAGCACATTGAAGGAGTCCACCAGGCTCACGCCCGAAACGGCGGCTTCGCCCACCGAGGAGACCATCAGGGTGTCCGCCAGACCGATGGAGATGCTGAGGGCCTGCTCTGCCACCAGCGGCAGGAAAAGTGAGATGAGCTGTTGACGGTTGAACAGCGGTCTTGATGTGGTCGATGCGTCTGTCATGGTGTCCTCCCTTGGCGCGTGGATTCAAACACACCCATGATAGCGCGGAATGACGTGAAAATCAAGATGTTGTATCCAACAAAACCGAAAATCAGGCAAACTCTTTGCTGGGGGTCAGGCTGGTGCCGTAATAAACGATGTAGTCGTAGGGGATCTGGGGGTTGTATGCGGCCAGATTGCCGTACTTGGCCAGAATGTCGTTCCGCAGGTTCTCCGGGGTGTAGGGCTGCCCGGCGGAAAGGGTGTCGGCGCAGACTGCGTTCCACATGCCCTCGGTAAAGGCGGCGCAGTTGAAGTAGGCCGACCAGTGGTCAGATTTGGCAAGGTTGCGGTTGACCACGTCCAGCTGGCCCTGATCCAGCGAAGTCTGGACAGCATAGATGTTCTGGTAGTAGGAATCGGCCAGATAGCGCTTGTAGTAGCCCTCCAGATTGTACCAGATGCCGGTGTGCTCCCAGCGGTTGCCGCGGGGGCTGAAGGTCATCTCGGTGTCGGGCGCGATCCGCAGGCCGCCCACCTCGATGTCGTGGTCCGAAACGTTCCGCACCGAGAGGAAGGAGTGGCCGCTGGAATTGATGGAGGCATCGCCCCGGTCCTCGGCCCGGGCGTAGATGCGCAGCAGGGCCACGGCACCCTCGGCGGGTTCTGCACCGTAGGCCTGCACGGCAGATCTATGGTCGGCCTGTTCAAAATCGTAGGGGCCGCCGGTGCTGGTGGTAAAGCCGACGATGTTGCGGATCTGATCCTCAAGGGGGCTTACATCGGTGATGACACGTTGGTCCTGAGGGGCGGGCGTGGCGGCGGGAGCCTCGGCCAGCGCGGCGGTGCTGCCGAACACGCACAGGGCCAGTGTCAGGCAGAGGGAAAGGGCGCGGAACAGCTTTTTCATGGGGTGACCTCCAAAGAGAAAAAATTCAGGTCAAGGATAGACGATTTTTGGGGCGCTGTCAAGAAAAAGATATCTGCCGCCTTTACCCCCGGTGCCGGATGTGTTAAAATGTAGCTGGCAGCCGTGCCCGGTGGTTTGGGGTATGGAGCCGATCGGAAGGTAAATGAATCTGACCCAGAGAGGGGAACAACCTATGCCAAAAGAAGCACACAAGGTCGTGGTCATCGGGCACCGCAACCCCGATACCGATTCCATCTGCTCCGCCATTGCCTATGCGGAGCTCAAAAACCGCACCAGCACGCTGGTCTGTGAGCCGCGCCGTGCCGGTAAAATGAATCAGGAGACCGAGTTCGTCCTGAAAAAGTTCGGTGTCACGCCGCCCCGGATGTGCACCGACGTGAACCCCAAGATCCGGGACGTGGATTACCGCGAGATGCCGGGCATCCCGGGCTCCACCAGCCTGCGCCGCGCGTGGAAGATCATGCGCGACCAGCAGATCGACACCCTGTCCATCACCAGCGCGGACAACGAGCTGGAGGGCATCATCACGGTGAAGGATCTTGCCACCGCCAACATGGACGTGTTCGATACCGCAGTGCTGGCCAAGAGCCGTACCTCTTATAAGAACATCCTTGAAACGCTGAACGGCACCATGGTGGTGGGCAATGCCGACGCGGTCTGCACCACCGGCCACATCAAGATCGGCACCGCTACCCCCGAGATGCTGGAAAGCAGCGTGGAAAAGGGGGATATCGTCATTCTGAGCAACCGGTACGAAAGCCAGCTCTGCGCCATTGAAAAGGAAGCCTCCCTGCTCATCATCTGCAATGGGGCCAAGGTGGGCCGCACCATCCAGCGCATTGCCGATGAGACCGGCGTAGCCATTATGACCACCCCCGAGGATACCTATGCGGCGGGCAAGCTCATCAGCCAGTGCGCGCCCATTTCCTATTATATGACCCGGGACAACATCCTCAAATTCACCCTCGTCACCCCCGTGGCCGATGTGCTGCGGGTGATGGCAAAGGTGCGCCACCGCTATTTCCCCATCCTCGATGAGGACGGCAAATACTGCGGCATGGTCAGCCGCCGCAACGTCATTGCCCTGCGCAAGCGGCGCATCATTCTGGTGGACCACAACGAGGCCACCCAGGCCGTGGAGGGCTTTGATCAGGCCGAGATCCTGGAGATCATCGACCACCACCGCATCGGCAGTCTGGAGACCAGCGGCCCGGTCTACTTCCGCAACCAGCCCGTGGGCTGCACGGCCACCATCATCACCCAGATGTACGATGAAAACGGCGTGGAGATCCCCCAGAAGACCGCCGGTCTGCTGCTGGCGGCCATCCTGTCGGACACGCTGGTGTTCCGCAGCCCCACCTGCACCCCGCTGGACGAGGCCACCGCAAAGCGTCTGGCCAAGATTGCCGGGGTGGAGATCAACACCTTTGCCAATGAGATGTTCGAAGCCGGTGAAAAGCTGGACGGCAAGACCGCCGAGGAAGTGTTCCTGCAGGACTTCAAGGTGTTCATGTGCGGCGATATCCGCTTCGGCGTGGCACAGGGCAGCTACATGACCCGCAAGAACCTGCTGGCCGCCGAGGACTTGCTGCAGCCCTATCTCGAAGAAGCCCGCAACAAGCAGAACGTGGAGGACATCTACATGCTGCTCACCGACGTGCCCAAAGAGGAGAGCGTGGTCATCAGCAGCGGCCGCTACGCCGCCGAAGTGCTGGCGGACGGTTTTGAGACCCAGCCCGCCGACGACGGCAGCTTCACCCTGCCCGGCGTCGTGAGCCGCAAAAAGCAGTTCATCCCGGCCCTCATGACCGCCTATCAGGAGCTGTAATGGAATGATGCACCGTGCCTGCGGCACGGCATGATGTTCCCTGCGGGAAATGATGTTGCCCTGCGGGCAAATGATGTGTGCCTTGCGGCACAATGGCCGCCTGCGGCGGCTGCATCATTTCCGGCGCAGCCGGAACATCATTGCGAAGCACATCATGCTGCGCGCAGCGCAGTACATCATTCCCCCAAAGGGGGATCTGAGATGTTCGATTTTTTGACCAGAAAAGCAAAGGGTGCTGTTCCGCCCGCTCTGCCGGAAGGCACGGTGCGCCGCCGCTACTCCATTGAGGGGCAGGTGCAGGGCGTGGGCTTCCGCTACCGTGCCCGCTATGCAGCCCAGACACTGGAGCTGACCGGCTGGGTGCAGAATGAGGACGACGGCAGCGTCACGCTGGAGGTGCAGGGCGACCCGGATCAATTCATGCAGCTGTTTGCCATGATCCAGAAAAGCGATTATATCCGGATCACCGGCATCCGGCAGAAAGATCTGCCGCCTGACCCCTGGGAGCGGGGCTTTTCGGTGCGGGGTTACTGAAACCGCAAAACAAAAATGGCTGGCACACAAGTGCCAGCCATTTTTGCATGTATGATGATTCATCCTGCAATTTTCAGGGGCGAGTTCTCGGTCCAGATGGTGCCGTCCAGCAGCCGGGTCACAGCCAGCCTGCCGTTGGCGGTCACCCGGGCGGGATCCAGTGCGTAGAAGTCGCTTTCCTTCAGGGCGGCAGGGTCGGCGGTGGAGGAGATGCCCGCCACGCACACCCAGTGCCCGTAGGTGGCGCTGGTGGCGATGTGCGGGTAGTTGACCGGATTCCAGCCGGAGCCGGTCTGGTGATATTCATAGGTGGAAGTGCGGTTGACGTGTCTTTTCACGCCGCTCACCGTTGTATTTTTCAGATGTACGATCACCGGCCGCCCGGCGGAAAGCTCACTGTAAAGCTTTTGCAGGCATTCGGACAGGCTGCCCGAATAGCCGGTGTAGCCCGCCGCTGACCACACGGCACCGTTCGACCACATGCCGCTGCCGGAGCTGGTCTTCCCGTCCAGGATGGTGCGGGCGTAGCGCAGAGCGTACCAGCTGCACTTGCCGGAGGTCTGGTTGCCGATGGAAAGGATCTGGCTGGCATTGAAGCTCAGCAGGTCGATGCCGTTCGTTTCCTGCAGCGCGGCTGCATGGGCGTGGGGGATGGCCATTGCCAGCAGCAGGCAAAGCGCCACAAGGGCCGCTGCCAGCCGCTGTGCCGCGCGGGCGGGGCAGTGCTGCATGTGTTCCACATCCTTTGTGATTTTCTGACCTGATTTTACCACCAAAACGTGGTAGAAATGTGTAAAAAGGCAAAATAAAGGGGGAATGGCTCGCCCTCTCAGTCACCTTCGGTGACAGCTCCCCCAAAGGGGGAGCCCTTGGCAGTCCACACAAACTTTATCTCTTTGCCAAGGCCTCTCCCTTTGAGGAAAGACTTCCCCCGCGCCGGGGGAAGATGTCGCGCAGCGACAAAAGGGGGTGTGGATGCGAACGCAGTGAGCAGACGGAGAGGGCGAGGACGCTAAAGTTAACACTCCCTAACACAACATCTGTCCAAATTTAAGCGGCGGACCGCACCGCCTTTGCGGCGCAGCGGGACCGGGCGGGGGACGACGGCAAAGTTTCTTTGCGAAGTCCGGACGGAACATCTCAAAAGCGCAACAAATAACACCTGTTTTCATTCATTTCTTACGAAATGTTTCGGGAAAGTTTGGGGATGTTTCCGATTGACAAAACCGCCAAGAGTTGGATATAATCAAGGCGGAAAGACCCCCATGACCCAAGGGGAGCTTTCCTCAGAAAAAGAAACAAAGCCACAAAAAAACAGACTGGAGGGATACCCTATGAAGAAATTGTCGAAGATCGTTGCCCTGCTTCTGGCAGGCGCTCTGACCATGCTGATGTTCACAGCCTGCGGCGGTGGCGGCGGCAGCTTTGGTCACAGAGACCAAGATAAAGAAAATGAAGCCTTTGGCAAGTTCACGGCACAGGCAAGCAGCGTGAAAGAAAACGATAAGAGCCTGCAGGCTGTTGCGGATGGATATCTGCAGAAGGACCTGAACTCCAGCGTTGAGTTTTTTGGCGCAAAGCTGGTCGGCAAAGTCCATGTGGATGGCAAGGATCAGGAATACCTGACCATCACAATGACCGCACGGTATGACTATGGCTTTATTGTGACTAAGATCCTGACGGAGATCCAGGAAGAAGTCGGCAAGGAATTGCCCGGAACAAATGTTAACGTGAAGGGCGATGGCAGCTGGACGAATCTTGGCGTCGTCGTCCGGACGGATGGAACTCACAGCTATATCGCGGTGGCATTCAAGATCAAGAACCCCAATAAGTAAAAATCCATCACCCTTTCTCCCCGGAGCGTGGCTGCAAGGCCGCCCTCCGGGGCTTTTTTGCGTTTGGGGGCAAACTCCCCCAGTCGCCTACGGCGACAGCCCCCTCAAAGCGGGAGCCTTTCCCGGCGGCAAAGCTTCCGGCTCAAGTGCAAAGCTTCCGATTTCGCCAGAGCCTCCCTCACTGAGGGAGATGGCAAACCCGCAGGGTTTGACGGAAGGAGTCCGTCTCCAAAACCCATTCCTGTGAAAAGGCATCTCCGAAACGACCGCAGTCGTTTCGGAGATGCAAAATTGAAAAGAATCCTTCCGCTGAATATGGCTAGAGCGCAGCGGAAGCCATTTTCAATCGTTCCTCCCAGCGGCAATTCTGAAGGGTTTCTCTGTCAAACCGTGTCGTTTTGTGGTACAATAAAAAGGTATCGAACCAAGACAGAAAGGACGATTCCATGCAGCTGTTTGAACTGGTGTCCCCGCGCTTGTTCCGCCCGCTGGCGGGGCCCAACCGGGCGTTTTATGCCGAACTGCTGCTTCTGCTCTGGGAGGAGTGCCGCCACACGGTGGATTACAGCATTTCCCGGGCCGAAGCGGTGGGCCGCGCCGAGGATTATTTTGCCGCGCTGGCAAAGCCGCTGGCGCTGGACGCCGACGGCGCGGGCGATGAGGACGAGCAGCCCACCCGCGACCCCCACACGCTGGCGGTGGGCTTTCTGCTGCGTCTGCGCCGCACCGGCTGGCTGGAAGAGCAGCCCGGCAGCTACGAGACAGAGCCTAGCCTTGCCTTTATGCCGGAGGTCACCCCGCTGCTGGATGCGCTGGAAGAGATCCTGAA